>Ga0209835_1001032_pt1 | contig 16333 bp, 12 predicted proteins | sample LakKivwa52mmetaG_FD_184138 | JGI IMG/M metagenome (GOLD analysis project Ga0209835, IMG submission 184138) | Anoxic lake water microbial communities from Lake Kivu, Rwanda to study Microbial Dark Matter (Phase II) - Lake Kivu water 52m metaG... | ecosystem: Environmental > Aquatic > Freshwater >...
GGATGCCTTCCCGCTGCAGTTCGTCGAAGGCCAGAAAGGTATAGCCCTCCACCGCGAGATCGACGATGCGCACCATGACCGGCTGGTTGGCTCGGGTCAGGCGGTCGATGCGGGCGAGCACCTCGCGTTCCTCCGGCAGGCGGATCAGCTTCTCCAGTTCCAGCCGGACTTGCTGGTAGGTGCCGCCATAACCGTAGAACTGCTGCATCTCCTGGTCCTTCTCGAAGGCGTCACGGCTGACGACGATGGACAGCATGGCGATGGCGCGGTCGCGCAGGATGTCGCGCATGCTGTTGGCCAGGCGGGCCTTCACGCTGTTCTCGCCGACGATGGACTCCAGGTGCGCGTTGGTGCTCGCGAGCTGGTGCAGGCCGACCATGGCCAGGGCGACGATGAGGCTCAACGCCAGGCCGAAACCGGCGCCGACGGTGGAGAGGAGCTTGCGGGGCAGTTGCGCGATGCGGGCCGGCATGATTCCTACTGAAATAGGCTCAAAGGCCCGGACATGTTAGCGCCTGGGCTGCGCCCGAGCGTATGGAAGTAAAGGACTAGTCGCCAGCCGCCATGGGCGCAGCCGGTATCTGGTTAGGCTGCTTCAGGGCGGCGCGGATGCGGGCCAGCGCGGCGTCGGCATCGGCTGCCAGGGCGAGGACGTGGCGGGCCTCCTCAGGGGTGAAGGGTTCCCGCGCGGCGAGCTGCGACTCCAGCACGTCGAGGCCGGCCTCGGAGGCGTCCGCGCCCGCCGCCGCGCGTTGCGCCACACGTTGGCGCAGGATCTCGGGCGGGGCGTCGGCGGCGGCGATAAACCAGGGCAGGGCCAGTTCGTCCGCCAGCTTGGCGAAGGCCTGGCGCCAGCCGCGGCGGATGAAGGTGGCGTCGACGATGACGGGGAAGCCGTCGCGCAGCAACCCGCGCGCGAGCTCCATGAGCTTCGCCAGGGTGCGTTCTCCCGCTTCACGCGAGTAAATCCCGCCGGGGATTTCGGCGCTGCTGGCCAGCGCGGCGAGTCCGAACAGGCGCTTGCGTTCGACGTCGGAGCGCAGGCGGATGGCGCCCAGTGCCTCGAGCAGGCGCTGCGCCTGCCAGGTCTTGCCGGAGCCGGAGACACCGTGCATGAGCACCAGCGCGGTGGCGCGAGGGGCCACCAGGCGTTCGGCCAGGTCGAGGTACGTGAAGCATTCGGTGAAATCGGCGCCGTCCGGCCCGGCGTGCTGGCTCGCCAGGATGGCCGCCACCTTGGCGCGCACCAGGGCGCGGTAGACCTGGTAGTAGGGCAGGGCGGCCAGGCCGGCGTAGTCGCCGGTATGTTCCAGGTAGCGGTTGAGGCAGCGCCAGGCCAGGGCTTCCCGCCCGCGGTGCAGGAGGTCCATGACGAGGAAGGCGATCTCGTTGAGGACGTCGATGTGGCGCAGGCCGGCATTGAACTCGATGGCGTCGAAGATGAGCGGGGCGCCGTCCACCCAGGCGATGTTGCCCAGATGCAGGTCGCCGTGGCATTCGCGCACGCGGCCGCCGGCCTTGCGCGCGGCGAAATGCGCGCGCAGCCGCGCGCCAGCGGCCAGGCTCCAGGCTTGTAGACGGTCGAGTTGAGCGGCGCGCCCGGCGTCGGCGGCGAGCGGCAGCAGGGCCCGCAACTGCGAGAAATTCGCCGCCACCGGTGCCATGACGGCATCGGCGGTGCCGTAGGGCGACGCTTCGGGCGTCACCTCGGCGGCGTCATGGAAGGCGGCGATGCGCTCGGCGATGGCGTCGATCTGCTCGGCGGCGAGTTCAGCTTCGCGGTCGAGGGTGGCCTCGGCGGGGAAGGCGCGCATCTTCACCGCCCATTCCAGCACGGGGCCGTCGCCGCCGACGCGCGGCGCCTCCGCGTCGCCGGTGATCGCCACCACGTCCAGGTAGATGTCGGCGGCGAGACGGCGGTTGAGGCGGATCTCCTCGCGGCAGCAGGACAGCCGCTTGTCGAGCGTCGAGAAGTCGAGGAAGCCGAGGTCCAGCGGCTTCTTCAGCTTGTAGGCATAGTCGCCGGCGAGGATGACCCAGGAGATGTGGGTCTCGATCAGGCGCGGCGCCGGCGCCGCGTGAGGATAGGCGTCGGGGCGCAGCAGGCCGGCGATGAGCGGGGGCGGGGATGGCGGGGCTGGCGTCACTTGCGGAACGCGACCACGTGGTCGACGCCCAGGCGGATGCCGATGCGCTCGCCGATGGCGTGGTTGTGGTGCGAATCCACCTGCGCCAGCACCCGCTGTCCGCCGGGCAGGCGCAGGGTGTAGAGGAAATCGGCGCCGCGGAAGGCCTTGCGCTCGACTTCCGCCAGCAGCAGGCTGGCATCGTCGTGGATGATGTCGTCCGGGCGGATCAGCACTTCCACCTGGCAGCCCAGTTCGCAGCGCGAGCAGCCGCCGTCGTCGTCGCAATCGGTGGGGATGTAGCCGTCGAGCACGCCCAGCTCGATCTCGACCTGGCGGTTGTTGATCACCTCGCCCGGCAGCAGCACGCCCTGGCCGACGAAATCGGCGACGAAGCGGTTGACCGGCTGGTGATACAGGTTGTAGGGCGTGTCCCACTGCTGGATGCGGCCCTGGTGCATGACGCCGATGACGTCGGCCATGGCGAAGGCCTCGTGCTGGTCGTGCGTCACCAGCAGGGCGGTGATGCCTTCATGCTTGAGGATGTCGCGCACCTCGAGGGCGAGCTTTTCGCGCAGTTCCACGTCCAGGTTGGAGAAGGGTTCGTCCAGCAGCAGCAGACGCGGGCCCGGCGCCAGCGCGCGGGCCAGTGCGACGCGCTGCTGCTGGCCGCCCGAGAGTTCGTGCGGGTAGGCCTCGGCGCGGCCGGCCAGGCCGACGGTGCGCAGCATGGCCTCGACCCGCGAGGCGCGCGCCTCGGCGTGCAGATGGCGCAAGCCGAAGGCGACGTTGCGGGCGATGGAAAGATGCGGGAACAGGGCGTAATCCTGGAACACCATGCCGATGCGGCGCGCCTCCGGCGGCAGCGCCCAGCCTGGCGAACTGACGCGCTCGCCGGCCAGGCGGATGTCGCCGGCGCGTGGCGCGTCGAAGCCGGCGATGAGGCGCAGCACCGTGGTCTTGCCGCAGCCGGAGGGGCCCAGCAGACAGCCGATCTGGCCTTCCTCCAGGCTGAAGGAGACGCCGTCGAGCACGGGTTTGTCGGTAAAACGGTGACCCAGATCGGCCACTTCCAGGATGGAAGACATGATTCCAGCGTAGGGTTCCAAATGAGAGTCATTATAATGAACGGCTGATTCCGATGTCCGCCTCCGCTTATCTTTCCTGAATCCCGATGAAATCCCGCTTCAGCGTCCTGCCCCTGGTGGCCGTCGTGCTGGCCGTGCTGGTGTCGCTGCCGGTGGCCAGCGTCATCGTCAACGTCTTCCAGCCGGACCGCGAGGGGGTGTGGGCGCATCTGGCCGAGACGGTGCTCGGCGAGTACGTCTTCAACAGTCTCGCCCTGGCCGCCGGCGCTGGCCTCGGCGCGGCCCTGCTCGGCACCGGCGCGGCCTGGATCGTCGCCATGTACCGCTTCCCGGGGCGCCGCGTGCTGGAATGGGCGCTGCTCCTGCCGCTGGCCATGCCGACCTACGTCATCGCCTATGCCTACACCGATTTCCTGCAGTTCTCCGGGCCGCTGCAATCGGCGCTGCGCGAGGCCTTCGGCTGGTCCCGCGACGATTACTGGTTTCCCGAGGTGCGCTCGCTGCAGGGCGCCATCGTCACCTTCAGCCTGGTGTTCTACCCCTATGTCTACGTGTTGGCGCGGACCGCCTTCCTGGAGCGTTCCGGGGTGCTCCTGGAGGCCGCCCGCGTGCTCGGTCACGGCCCGCGCGCCGCCTTCCTGCGCGTCGCCCTGCCATTGGCGCGGCCGGCAGTTGCGGGCGGCGTCGCCCTGGTGGTGATGGAAAGCCTGGCGGAGTTCGGCGCGGTGTCCTATTTCGGCGTGCCCACTTTCACCACCGGCATCTATCGCGCCTGGTACGCCTTCGGCGACCCGGTTGCGGCCTCGCAACTGGCCGCCAGCCTGCTTGGCGTGGTGGCACTGGCGCTGATCCTGGAGAAGGCCAGCCGCGGCCGCGCCCGCTTCGACGACGCCGGCGGACGTCCCGCCCAGCGGCCGCACCTGCGCGGCGGCCGCGCCCTGCTGGCCCTGGTTGCCTGCGCGCTGCCGCTGCTGGGTGGTTTCCTGCTGCCCGCCGGCCTGTTGCTGGCCATGGCCCTGAGCGAGGGCGACGCGCAGTTCGGCGTCAAGTACCTGGAGCTCGCCACCAACAGCCTCAGCCTGGCGGCCAGCGCCAGTTTGCTCGCGGTCATAGTCGCCCTGCTGCTGGCCTATGCCGGGCGCGCCAAGCCCGGACCGCTGATGGCCGGCGTCAAGCGCCTCGCCTCGCTGGGCTACGCGGTGCCCGGCACCGTCATCGCCGTCGGCGCCCTCATCCCCCTCACCGCCCTGGACCATGCCCTCATCGCCTGGGCCCGCGAGCACTGGGGCATGAACCTGGGCCTGGTCATCACCGGCAGTGCCCTGGCCCTGGTGTTCGCCTATCTCGCCCGCTTCCTGGCGGTGGCGCTGAACGCTGTCGAATCCAGCCTGGCGCGCATCCGCCCCAGCCTGGACGAGGCGGCGCGCAGCATGGGCGCCGGCCGCGCCGCGTTGCTGGCGCGGGTGCACGTGCCGCTGTTGAGCGGCGGGCTGATCTCCGGCCTGCTCCTTGTGTTCGTCGACGTGATGAAGGAACTGCCAGCGACCATCGTCCTGCGCCCGTTCAATTTCGAAACCCTGGCCACCCAGGTCTACATCCTCGCCGCCGACGAACGCCTCGCCGAGGCGGCCACGCCCTCCCTGATCATCGTCGCCGTCGGCCTCATTCCCGTGGTCATGCTGTCGCGCACCATGCGGCGTCCTTAACGGCCTCTCCGCCTTCGCCGTACCCCGCCCAGCAAGTCCCGCGCATAAACCTATACAAAACACTCAGGTATTAAGTAGCATGCGCTGCATCGGCGCGCGTCCGGCTTTCCGGAGAGGAGAACGGGGGGCTGCGCAGGCCCGAAGGCTTGACGCTTCGCTTTCATGAACCGGAAAGGAGTCCCGCGATGTTGGACCAAGACCATCGGACCTCTGTGTCCAGGAGCGCCTCGCTGCGTCTGTTCATCCTGCTCTTCACCCCGGTGGCGCTGCTGATCCTCGGCGGGGCATGGTATGTCGGCAAGGAACGCATCGAAGAGGAGGTCGCCCTCATCCGCACCAGCGAAATCGCCAACGTGGTGATGGGCGTGCGGCGCCTGGATGACGAATTGCACACGCCGCTCAACCAGTTGCGGCTGCTCGCCGGCGAGGACGCGTTGCGCCGCGCCGTCGAAACGGAAGGCGCGCGCGAGTTGCGCGAGCTGGAGTCGAGCTTCGCCCGGCTCATCGCCTACACCGGCCACTACGACAAGGTCCGCTGGATCGACGAGCAGGGGCGCGAACGGGCGCGCGTCAACAACGTCGCCGGCCAGGCGCAGGTGGTGGGGCCGGAATATCTGCAGCGGGTGGCGGACACGCATTACTTCAAGGCGGGCGTGCAACTGCCCGCGGGGCAGGTCCATGTTTCGCCGCTCGACCTCAATGTCGAGCATGGCAAGCTGGAGACCCCGCGCCGGCCTGTGTTGCGCCTGATCACCCCGTTGCACGGCGCCGACGGCGCGGCGCGCGGCATCCTGGTGCTCAACGTGGCCGGCCAGGCCCTGCTCGATGCCTTTACCGACAGCCTGGTGGAGATCCGCGACCACGCCATGCTGGTGAACGCTGACGGCTACTGGCTGAAGCACCCCAACTCCGCCCTGGAATGGGGCTTCCTGTTCAATCGGCAGGACACTTTGGGCAACCACCACCCCGAGGCCTGGCAGGCTATCCGCGCCATCCCCTCAGGCCAGGACGAACTCGCCGATGGTTTGTGGACCTGGAGCACCGTGTATCCGCTGAAGCAGGAGGATGCGCAGGCGGCCTCCGCCCCGCCCACCTGGCTGGTGGTCAGCCATCTGTCCCGGCAGCATCTCGAAGCGCTGCGGCAGGCCGCGTGGCGCAGCGTGGGGGTCTACATGTTCGTCCTCCTGGCCGTCTACGCGGCCATCGCCGTCTGGCTGACCCGAGCCGTGTCCGAACGCACGCGGGCCATGGCCGCGGCCGCCCAGGCTCAGGCCGAGGCGGAGGCGGCGCAGCGCGTGAGCCAGGCCAAGGAACGCTTCCGCCTGGTGGTGGAAGCGAATATCAACGGCCTGCTGGTGGTGGACAGGGAAGGCCGTATCGTCCTGGTCAATCCCGCCCTGGCGGCGATGTTCGGCTATGCCAGGGAGGAACTCGTCGGCCAGCCGCTGGACATGCTGCTGCCGGAAGCCGGCCGCAGCTTCCATGCCGGCTACTTCGCCGCCTACCTGCGTGATCCCGAGGCGCGTCCGATGGGCGTGGGACGAGAACTGTACGGCCGGCGCAAGGACGGCAGCCTGTTCCCCATCGAGATCAGCCTTAGCCCATTCCGTGAGAACGGCGAGCTGTTCGTCGATGCCTTCGTCGCCGACATCTCCGAGCGCAGGCGCGGCGAGCTCCTGCACCGGCGCATCGAGGCACGGCTGCAACTGATGATGCAGACCAATCCCAACGGTCTGCTGGTGGTCGATGACCAGGGCGCCATCGAGATGGCCAATCCGGCCCTGGAGCGCATGTTCGGTTATGCGCCGGGGGAACTCCTGAACCAGTCGCTGGAACGCCTGCTGCCGGTCGATCTGCGGCAGCGCCACGCCCAGTTGCGTGAGGGCTACATGCGGCAGCCCTCGATCCGCGCCATGGGTGACGGCATGGTCCTGCACGGCCTGCGCAAGGACGGCGCCACCATCCCGGTGCGGGTGAGCCTGGCGTGCTTTGTCGAGGAGGGGAGAACCTACGCCCAGGCCACCGTGATCGACGCCAGCGGCCGGGGCTGAACAGGGGAGGGGCGTTGCCCCTCCCGCGCCCTTACTTCCAGCCGGCGCGGTCGATGAAGCGCTGCGCCTTGGGGGTGTACTGCGCCAGGACGCCGGCCGGCAACTGGTCCACCTTGAACTTGCCAAGGGCGTCCAGCTGCTTGTTGTCCAGCTTGGCGGAGGCGACCACCGGCCATTCGTTGTTGCCGTTGGCGAAATAGGCCTGGGCTTCGTCCGAGGCCAGGTATTCCAGGAACTTCACGGCCGCCGCCTTGTTGGGCGCGTTCTTCAGCATGCCGCCACCGGAGATATTGACGTGGGTGCCCTTGCCCTTCTGGTCCGGGAAGACGATGCCCACCTTCTGCACCACCTCCTGGTCGGCCGGTTTGTCCGAGGCCATCAGGCGGGCGTAGTAGTAGTGGTTGCTGATCGCCACGTCGCATTCGCCGGCAGCGACGGCGCGGATCTGGTCGGTATCGCCGCCCTTGGGCGCGCGCGCCAGGTTGGCGACGATGCCGCGCGCCCAGTCGAGGGCGTTTTCGTCGCCGGTGTTGTAGATCGTCGAGGCCATCAGTGTGCGGTTGTAGACGTGTCCACCGCTACGCACGCACAGCTTGCCTTTCAGCTTGGGGCTGGCCAGGTCGGCGTAGTTCTGCACGTCGTTGGCATTGATCTTGGCCTTGTTGTAGGCGATGACGCGCGCCCGGTAGGAGAAGCCGAACCAGCGGTTGTCCTCGCCGCGGAACTGCTTGGGGATGCGTTGTTCGATGGCTTTCGAACGTACCGGGGCGAACAGACCGGCCTCGTCGGCCGCCTGCAGGTTGGCGGCGTCGACGGTGATGAACACGTCGGCGGGGCTGGCCGCGCCTTCGCGGCGGATGCGCTGGATCAGTTCGTCTTCCTTGCCGTCGATGCGGTTGATGCGGATGCCGGTGGCCTTGGTGAAGTTGGCGTAGAGGACTTCATCGGTCTGGTAATGCCGCGAGGAATACAGGTTGAGCACGCTTTCCTGGGCGAGGGCGGGTTGCGCCGCGCCGATCAGCAGGGCGCCGACGAGGGCAAACAGAGAGCTACGGTTCATAACGGGTTCCTGGGTTGAGTTGAGCAGGCCGCGAGCGGCACCCTGGCATGATAAACACAAATAGGAATGGTTATCAACCGATATGCGAATAATTCCCAAGTGATGCTGTCCCTTTGCGACAGGAAGCGATGTGGAAGAAGCGGGGTGGAGCTCAGTTTCCGCCGAGGCGGAAGCGCATGAGGGTGTTGAGGCGACCTTCGAACCAGGCGTCGTAGCCGACCTCGGTCGCGCTGACTTCCACGTTGAAGCCCGGCTGCTGGGGTGGGGTCAGGCCCAGGAAGCGCAAGCCGGGGTGTTCGATGCGCACCCGCATGCTGACCCGCATGGGGTAGAAGCCGTCGAGGAACTGGCGCATGTAGGGACCGTTGGCCAGGCTGTAAACACCCTCGCCGTCATTCGCCAGGGCCATGGTCTCGCCGCGGATGCAGATTAGAGCGTCGCGCGCGATCTGTTCCATCTGCACCGTGTTTTCATGCACCCAGGCCCTGCCGATGTTCTTGCTTTGCAGGATGCTGAGCGCGCGGATGCGTTCCGGCCGGTAGACGATCTGCAGGCTGGCCACCGCGTCCAGGTGGTGATGGCATTGTTCCAGGCCGACCCAACCACTGCTCAGGCTGTCGCGCGTGATGACAATCTTGTTCTGGTGGTGGTGCACCGGCCTGGCAGGCGGGGTGGCGAGAAAGTTGAGGGCGCCCTCGTTGACGTCGGCGACACTCTTGAAGAAGAGTTCCTCCTCAGTGGGGGTCGCCCAGGCGGCCGCGGCCGCGAGGAACAGCAGAAGCGCAAAAGTGAACTTATTCGACGGGCAACACACGGCGCGCGCCGTTGAAGCGGGAAGCCCAGTACTTCTGGTCCATGCGCGAGACGGTCACGGCCTTGTGGCGGGTGCTGCTGGCGTGCACGAATTCGCCGTTGCCCTTGTAGATGCCGACATGGGAATTGGGCTGGCGCCGGGTGTTGAAGAACACCAGATCACCCGGCTTGAGTTCGGACTTCGCCACCGACTCGCCCAGCCTGCTCATGTCGCGCGCGCTGCGCGGCAGGGTCAGGTCGGTGGTTTCCTTGTAGACGTGCTTGACGAAACCGCTGCAATCGACGCCCTGATCGGGATTGCTGCCGCCGAACTTGTAAGGTGTGCCCAGCATGCTGAGGGCCTTGAGGATGGGCCGGGCGGTGGCCTTGAGGTCGTCGATCAGACCGGAATCGGCCTCGGTTTCCGTCGCACTGGCGGTCGGCAGGACGATCAGCGCCGTCAGCAGGAGGCCAAGCGTGGTCAAACGTTTCGGCAGGGAAGACATGCGCGGCTTGTCGGAAAATTTGACACAAAAAGTGCGGCGATTAAGCCATCAAAGCGGCAAGCTTGTCTACTATGGTAGTGTGACTGTTAACAACCAACATGAAGGAGATATTCCATGTCCATGGAAAATAAGCGAGAAGTTGCCGAAGCCATTCGTGCGTCCGCAGGCGATGACGCGCAATTGCGGGAAAAAGTACGCGCCCTGGTCATGAAGGCGCTAGTCGATCACCAGGCCGATCCGGCCGCCATCCGCGAGATCATGCGCGACACCCTGGAGGGCGTCGGGGATGGCCTCATGGCGCGCGGCAACCAGGCCAGCGGCGCCCTGCGCGAGGCGGTGGTGGGTATGGACGAGGCGGTGGGACGCTCGGTGTACGCCATGCAGATGGCGATGGAGGAGGCCTGGGGCATGGGCCAGAACTTCGCCGCCACCGACATGAAGGCGACCATGAGTCAGTTCAAGGGCCTGGAAGACGATCTGCTCGCCACGCTGAAGGAGGCTTCGAGCAAAACCCAGGGCTGGCTGCAGGGCGAGTACGCCGACCTCGCCACCCATCTGGCGCGCACCGGCACCGATACCGGCAGCCAGGTGCTGGCGGTGATGCAGAAACTGAACAGCCGCATGGCGGGTGTGGTGGTCGGCTCCGGCGCGGACACCATGGCCACCGCCTCGGAAGCGCGGCAGCGCCTGACCGCCGTCGCCTCCGGCATCCTGCGGGGTCTCGCCGACGCCCTCGATTCCAAGCGCTGACCGCGCCCCCCGATGCTGCGTGAAACCCTGTCCATGGTGCGGGATCTCTCGCGCCTGCACGAGATCGCGTCGGTACTGATCCGCTACGGCTGGGGGGACATGGTCCGCCTGCTGGGGGTGTCCCACCTGCTGGAGCGGGCCGGTCGCCTGCTGCACTGGCAGACCTCCAACGACATCACCCGGCTCGACTTGCCGGTGCGCATCCGCATGGCCCTCACCGACCTGGGGCCGACTTTCGTCAAGCTTGGGCAGATCCTAGCCACTCGCGTCGATGTGTTCCCGCCGGCCTGGATCAGGGAGTTCGAACAACTGCACAGCCACGTGCCGCCGGTCCCGTTCGAGCTGATGCGGCCGGAACTGGAGCGGGTCTGGGGCGGCAAGGTGGAGGACGTGCTCGGCGACTTCCAGACCGAGCCTTTCGCCGCCGCTTCCATCGCCCAGGTGCACCGGGCGCGCCTGCCGGACGGCACGCCGGTGGTGGTGAAGATCCGGCGTCCCGACATCCTGCCCAAGATCGAGGCCGACCTGCGCATCCTCAATCATCTCGCCCGCCTGATCGAATTGCAGATGCCGGATTTGCGCCGCTACCGGCCGGCGCAGATCGTCGGCCAGTTGAAGCGCTCGCTGCTGCGCGAATTCGACCTGATCAAGGAGGCGCGCAACCTGGAGTCCTTCGCCGAGCGCTTCAGCCAGGACGACACCGTGCGCGTGCCGCGGGTGTACTGGCCATACTGCGGCGAGACGGTCAACGTGCAGGAGGAGTTGATCGGCATTCCCGGCAGCGACATCGAGCGTGCCCGCGCCGAGGGCTATGACCTCGGCCTGATGGCGGCGCGCGGCGCCGACGCGGTGCTTCGCATGATCCTCATCGACGGCTATTTCCACGCCGATCCACACCCGGGCAATGTCGTCTACCTGCCCGGCGATCGACTCGGCCTGCTGGATTTCGGCATGGTCGGGCGCATCACCGACAGCCGCCGCGAACAACTCATCGATTTCCTGGAAGCCCTCATCAAGAAGGACGAGGCCGGCATGCTCAACGTGCTGGTGCAGTGGTCGGGCGATGCCGAGATCGACGAGGATCACCTCGCCTACGACATCTCGGAGATGGTGTTCGGTTACGACAACCTGACCCTCAAGGACATCCGCGTCGGCGCGCTGCTCAACGAGGTCACCACGGTCATGCGCGACAACCATCTGTCGCTGCCGCCGGATCTCACCCTGTTATTCAAGGCGCTGATCACCCTGGAAGGGCTGGGCTACCAGCTCAACCCGGATTTCCACATGGTCGACCACATGACGCCCTTCGTGCGGCGGGTCATGGAGGCGCGCTATGCGCCGCAGGCCCTGGCGCGGCGCGCCCGCCACGGCTTGCGCGAGATCGCCGAGATCGTCATCGGTCTGCCGCGCGACGTCGCCCGCCTGTTCCGCATGGCCCGCCGCGGGCGCTTGCGCATCGATCTGGATCTCAAGCGGCTCGACCATTTCGGCCTGCAACTCGACCAGGCCGCCAACCGCCTGACCATGGGGGTATTGACCGCCTCGCTGGTGGTGGGCTCTAGCATCATCATGACCGTGGAGGGCGGCCCCGAACTGTTCGGCCTGCCCCTGTTCGGTCTGCTCGGCTTCGTCGTCGCCTTCTTCAACAGCCTCTGGATCCTCTATTCCATCTGGCGTTCCGGCCGCGATTGATCTGAATCATCCCGCCGAATCGATGATTCCGGCTCACCCCCGCATATTTGGTTACAATTTTTCTTTCAGGGGTGAACGATGACATTTCCCGCAGGAACCACCGGCTTACGTTTCCCGGCCCAGCGCATGCGCTGCGTCGGGGTGTGCCGCTTGCCGGGACATTGCCCACCCGCACCCGCTAGCGGGCAACGCGTCGATTCGCGCCAGGCTCCGTCCGGCGAAGCTTCCCCCGAAGCGGCGAGACACTAGCCGCCGCCAAGGACATCGCAAAGCAAGACTCCCACTCGAAGGAAAGCACGCATCATGGAACGCATCTACAACTTCAGCGCCGGCCCGGCGGTATTGCCCCGTGAAGTCCTCGAACAGGCCCGCGACGAGCTGGTCAACTGGCAGGGCTGCGGCATGTCGGTCATGGAAATGTCCCACCGCGGCAAGGAATACATGGGCATCCAGGCCCAGGCCGAGGCCGACCTGCGCGAGCTGATGGGCATTCCCGCCAATTACAAGGTGCTGTTCGTGCAGGGCGGCGCCTCCAGCCAGTTCGCCATGGTTCCCATGAACCTGCTGCGCGGAAAGGCTTCCGCCGATTACCTGAACACCGGCGAGTGGTCGAAGAAGGCCATCAAGGAAGCCAAGAAGTACGGCGCCGTGAACGTGGTGGCGAGTTCCGAGGACAAGAATTTCTCCTACGCGCCCACCCAGGATGCCTGGAAGCTGGACCCCAACGCCGCCTACGTCCATTACACCCCCAACGAGACCATCGGCGGCGTGGAGATCTTCTGGACACCGCAGACCGGCGACGTGCCCCTGGTCGCCGACATGTCCTCCACCATCCTGTCGCGCCCTATCGATGTGTCCAAATACGGTGTCATCTACGCCGGCGCGCAGAAGAACATCGGCCCGGCCGGCGTCACCGTGGTCATCGTGCGCGAGGATCTGATCGGCCAGACCGTGGCCGGCACGCCGACCATGTTCGACTACAAGATCCACGCCGACAACGAATCCATGTACAACACGCCGCCCACCTACGGCATCTACACCGCCGGCCTGGTGTTCAAGCTGCTGAAGGCCAAGGGCGGTTTGAGCGCGATGGAAAAGACCAACCGCCAGAAGGCCGCTTTGCTCTACGACTACATGGATTCCACCGGCTTCTACAATTCGCCGGTAGCGAAGGAAAACCGCTCCCTCATGAACGTGCCCTTCACCCTGAAGGACGCCACCCTCGACGAGGACTTCCTCAAGGGCGCCAAGGCGCGCGGTCTGGTGCAGTTGAAGGGCCACCGTTCCGTTGGCGGCATGCGCGCCTCCATCTACAACGCCATGCCGGTCGAAGGCGTGCAGGCGCTGGTGGAGTACATGAAGGAGTTCGAGAAGGCGCGCGGCTGAGCCCGGCCCCGTCCACGGCCGGCGCCACGCGCCGGCCTGTCTTTGTTTCCGGAGAGCACAGCACCATGGCCAAGGCCCAGAAAATCCTCACCCTGAACGCCATTTCCAAGCGCGGCCTCGCCCGCCTTCCCAACACCTACACGGTGGGCAACGACGTCGCCGACCCGGACGCCATCCTGGTGCGTTCCCAGGTCATGCACGAGATGCCCATCGCCGACAGCGTGCTCGCCATCGGCCGCGCCGGCGCCGGCACCAACAACATCCCCGTGAAAGCCATGAGCGAGCGCGGCGTGGTGGTGTTCAACGCCCCCGGCGCCAACGCCAACGCGGTGAAGGAACTGGTCATCGCCGGCATGCTGATGGGCGCCCGCAACCTGTTTCCGGCCCTGAATTTCGTCGCCGGTCTGCATGGCGACGACGAGTCCCTGCACAAGCAGGTGGAAGCCGGCAAGAAGCACTTCGTCGGCCACGAACTGCCCGGCCGCACCCTCGGCGTCATCGGTCTCGGCGCCATCGGCTCGCTGGTGGCGGACGCCGCCATCCGCTTAGGCATGCACGTCATCGGCTTCGATCCGGAGATCACCGTCGATGCCGCCTGGCGCCTGCCTTCCCAGGTGAAGAAGGCGGCCAGCGTCGACGACCTGGTCAGGCATGCCGACTTCATCAGCCTGCACACCCCCCTGGTGCCCGCCACCAAGGACCTGATCAACGCCGATCGGGTCAAGCTCATGAAGAAGGGCTGCGTGCTGCTCAACTTCGCCCGTGACGGCATCGTCAACGAGGAGGCGGTCCTCGCAGGCTTGAATGAAAACCGCCTGCACGCCTATGTCTGCGACTTTCCCAGCAACCTGCTGCGCCAGCATGCCCGCTTCGTCGCCCTGCCGCACCTGGGCGCCTCCACCGAGGAAGCCGAGGAAAACTGCGCCATCATGGTCGCCGAGCAGGTCAGCGACTACCTGGAGAACGGCCACATCCTCAACTCGGTGAATTTCCCCAACCTCAGCCTGCCGCGCGAGTCCGCTTTTCGGCTGGCCATCGCCAACGCCAACGTGCCCAACATGCTGGGCCAGATTTCCACCACCCTGGCGGGCGCCGGCCTCAACATCCACAACATGGTGAACAAGTCGAAGGGCGACCAGGCCTTCACCCTCGTGGACGTCGACAGCGCCGTGTCCGACGCGGTCATCGCGCAACTCGCCGCAATCCAGGGCGTGCTGCGCATCCGTTATCTGCCGGCGGACTGAACGCGATCATGAGCGAGCAGCTTCTCGCCCTGCGCCAGCAGATCGACGCCGTCGACGACGAGGTCTTGCGCCTGCTCAACGAGCGGGCGCGGCTGGCCCAGGCCGTCGGCCATCTGAAGAACGGCATCATCTACAAGCCGGAGCGCGAAGCCCAGGTGGTGCGCCGCATGCAGGCGTCCAACGCGGGACCGCTCACGGCGGAATCGGTGTCGGTGATCTTCAAGGAAGTCATGTCGGCCTGCCGCTCCCTCGAGCAGCCGCTGACCATCGCCTACCTGGGCCCGGAGGGTACCTTCTCCGAGGCCGCCGCCATCAAGCATTTCGGCCACGCCGCCATCGGCCTGCCCTGCGCCAGCATCGACGAGGTCTTCCAGGCAGTGGAACGCGGCGAGGCGCATTACGGCGTGGCGCCGGTGGAGAACTCCACCGAGGGCGCGGTGAACCGCACCCTCGACCTGATGCTGAACAGTCCCCTGAAGATCTGCGGCGAGGTCATGCTGCGCGTGCGCCAGCACCTGTTGCGCAAGCCGGACAGCCTGGAGGGCATCCGCGTGGTGTATTCGCACGCCCAGTCCCTGGCCCAGTGCCACGAGTGGCTCAGCCGCAACCTGCCGGGCGTGGACAGCATCCGCGTCACCAGCAACGGCGAGGCCGCGCGCATGGCGGCGGAGAACCCCGAGGCCGCCGCCATCGCCGGCGAGCTCGCGGCCGAGCGCCATGGCCTGGCCATCGTCGCCCGCGACATCGAGGACGAGCCCAACAACACCACCCGCTTCCTCGTGCTCGGCGCCGAGGAGACCGCCGCCTCGGGCAAGGACAAGACCTCCCTGGTCATCTCCGTGCGCAACCGTCCCGGCGCCCTCATGGAACTGCTGGCGCCCTTCGCCGGCCACGGCATCGGCCTGTCCAAGCTGGAATCCCGACCGGCGCGCAGCGGCGCCTGGGAATACGTGTTCTACGTCGACCTCGAAGGTCACGTCAGCGATCCCAACATCCAGGGCGCCCTCAAGGAGGTGGAGGCCCACTCCATCTTCCTCAAGGTGCTGGGCGCCTATCCCCTAGCCGTCTGAGCCTCGACCGCCATGTCCCTCGCCGAACTTTCCCCCCACTACATTCGCGCCATCGCGCCCTACCAGCCCGGCAAGCCCATCTCCGAACTGGCCCGGGAAATGGGTCTGGACGAGGCCGCCATCGTCAAGCTGGCCTCCAACGAGAATCCCCTGGGCGTCAGCCCGAAGGCGAGGGCCGCGATTGCCGCCGAGAGCGACGAACTCGCCCTCTACCCGGACGGCAATGGTTTCGCGCTGAAGTCCGCCCTCAGCCGCAAGCTGGGGGTCGGGCTGGAGCAGATCGTCCTCGGCAACGGTTCCAACGATGTGCTGGAAATGGTGGCGCGGGCCTTCCTGGCGCCCGGCACCTCGGCCGTGTATGCCCGCCATGCCTTCGCCGTCTATCCCCTGGCGACGCAGGCCGCGGGCGCCATCGGCATCGAGGCGCCGGCCAGGGATTTCGGTCACGACCTGGAAGCCATGCGGGCGCGCGTGCAGCGCCACACAAGGGTGGTGTGGATCGCCAATCCGAACAATCCGACCGGCACCCTGCTTGGCAATGAGTCACTGCATGCCGCCCTGGCCGGCTTCGCCGCGACCTCGGCGGTGGTGGTACTGGACGAGGCCTACGTCGAATACCTCGATGCCGGGCGGCGGGCGCCTTCGCTGGAGTGGCTGCGCGAGTTCCCCAATCTCATCGTCTGCCGCACCTTCTCCAAGGCCTATGGCCTGGCCGGCTTGCGCGTCGGCTACGCAGTGTGCCGGCCCGAGGTGGCGGACCTGCTCAACCGCGTGCGCCAGCCCTTCAACGTCAACAGCCTGGCCCTCGCCGCCGCGACCGCTGCCCTGGATGACACGGAATTCCTCGACCAGACCAAGCGTG
>Ga0209835_1001033_pt1 | contig 16320 bp, 13 predicted proteins | sample LakKivwa52mmetaG_FD_184138 | JGI IMG/M metagenome (GOLD analysis project Ga0209835, IMG submission 184138) | Anoxic lake water microbial communities from Lake Kivu, Rwanda to study Microbial Dark Matter (Phase II) - Lake Kivu water 52m metaG... | ecosystem: Environmental > Aquatic > Freshwater >...
AAGAAAGTGCAACGATGACCAGATAAACAAGGATTTTGAATACCTCCAGTCGAGCGATCATTTTTATTACATGGCAACGAAATTCTTTTCTGACGGTGCCGTTCATGCTTATTTCAATCCTTACGAAACGCCCTACGACGCTTTCATGAACTATATGAATGTTCTTAGCGATTTTGAGATTCGGCTGAATAAATTCCTCCCATCAACAGACGAGCAGTTGCAGATCTCAAAGCTCGAGAACAAGCTAAGGGAAAAAGAAATAATAATTGAAGAGCAGGCCGCCGAACTGGATAAGCTTAAGGGGAAAAAACCCGGCAGGAAAGCTTCTGTTAAAAAGGGCACCGGGACTTCGCTGAAGGAACTGGCGCATGAATTACTGGCTGAAACCAGGAAAAACGCCGCAAAGAAGACAAGAAAACCTGCAGGTGTGAAGAAGAGCAAATCGGGTAAGGCGGCCGCGAAAAAAACCACGGCAGGCAAAAGAGTCACCACTAAAACTCCTGCCAGAAGATCCTCTTTGAAAAGAGGAGAAAAAAAGACCAGTAAATAGTATTAATACAGATTACATAAAGGGATCAGAATGAAAGTCGATTTTATTTTCGAGACAAGTTGGGAAGTATGCAATAAAGTCGGGGGAATTCATACCGTCATCTCAACCAAGGCACTTAATATTGTTGATGAAACAGGTGATAACTACATACTCATCGGACCTGATGTCTGGAGGGAAGATGCAAAGAACCCTGAATTCATTCCGGATGACTCTTTGCATGCTGAATGGAGAGCTAGAGCCGAATCGGAAGGGCTCAGAGTAAAGACCGGAAGGTGGAATATCGCCGGCAGGCCTATTGTCTTCCTGATTGATTTCACTCCTTACTTCGGCCAGCAGAATGAGATCTTTGCCCGCTTCTGGGAAACATATAAGCTCGACAGTATTTCAGGACAGTGGGATTATGTGGAACCCGCCCTGTTCGGATATGCGGCAGGAAAACTTATTGAAAGCTTTACTTCGTTTTATCATGAACATCATAATATAGTTGCACAGTTCCACGAATGGATGACAGGAGCCGGTGTTCTGTACCTTGAAAAGAATGCTCCCTGGATTGCAACTTCATTCACAACCCATGCAACAGTCATTGGCAGGTGCATTGCCGGGAACAACAGGCCTCTTTATGGCAAGATGAAGGAATATAATCCCGGAATGGTGGCACGGGAATTCAATATCGTTGCCAAACAGTCACTTGAGAAAATAACTGCTTCTGTTGCCGATGTTTTTACCACAGTAAGCGGTATAACATCCCGCGAATGCAGTCACTTCCTTGGCAAAGATGTTGACATTGTCACACCAAACGGATTCGAGGATTCATTTGTTCCTCCTCCCGAAACTTTTGAGGAGAAGAGGAGTGCTGCCAGGTTTAAGCTCATTAGCGTCGCCGAAGCCATTCTGGGATATAAGCTATCAGAAAACGCTGTTCTTGTTGCTAACAGCGGAAGATATGAGTACCGGAACAAAGGAGTCGACATCTTCATTGATGCACTCGGGCACATGAACAAAAAAGATCACATTGAAAAAGAATGTGTGGCATTCATCCTGATGCCGGCTTATCATAAGGGCCCACGCCAGGATCTGATTGATATCCTGTATAATAATGGTCCTGCCAACGGCGGAGACAGATTCCTGACACACAGTCTTCACTACCCGGGAACGGATCCGGTGCTTAACAGGATCAGTGCCAATAATCTGCACAATGATCATAAATCGAAAGTAAAGGTGATCTTTGCACCTTCGTATCTCAACGGCAACGACGGGATATTCAACATGCCATATTATGATCTTCTTATCGGCTTCGACCTGTCGGTATTCCCGTCATATTACGAACCCTGGGGCTACACTCCGCTGGAGAGCCTCATGTTCTCTATTCCCACAATAACTACTTCCCTGTCAGGCTTTGGACTCTGGGTGAGGGATTATTTCAGGGAGCCGGGGAATGGCATTGCAGTGATTGAAAGAACTGATGACAATGAAAATAAGGTTATCGCCGAGATAAAGGATTTCATGTCGATGTTCATTAACCTGCCTGACAGCGAAGTGCTGGAGGCAAGGAAGAAAGCTCATGAAATCTCAAGGATTGCGATGTGGGACAGTCTTGTGGAGCATTATTTCAAAGCTTATGAGATTGCTCTTGAACGCAGCAGCGTAAGAAGGGAAGAACCGAGAGAATTCCTGAGATTTGTTGAAGCACCCGGGATAACTGTAAGAAAACCCCACCAGGTGCCTGTCTGGAAGGATATCTATGTTCAGAGCGACGTGCCTGAGAAACTGGCATCACTGAAATCCCTGGCAAATAATCTGTGGTGGTCATGGAACACCGGGGCTGAATCATTATTCAGAAGGATGGATCCGTGTCTCTGGGAAGATGTTAAACATAATCCAAAGCTGCTGCTTGAAAAGATTGACTACAAAAGGCTCCTTGTTCTTGAGGATGATGAGGAATTTATTTCTGCTCTTGAAAAGACTGACAGGGGATTCCGGGAATACCTCAACCGCCCGGATGACCCGGAGAAACCATCAATTGCCTATTTCAGCATGGAATTCGGGATTCATCCCTGTCTCAAGATTTATTCGGGTGGACTTGGTCTTCTCGCAGGCGACTATCTTAAGGAGGCCAGCGACTCCAATATCAATATTACAGGTATAGGGTTGTTATACAGGTATGGATATTTCAGGCAGAAGCTGGGGCCAAAGGGAGAACAGCTGGCAGTTTATGAAGCAGAAGAGTTCTCCAGACTTCCGATAGCCCCGGTAAAGGACAGGGATGGTAATCATCTTACCGTTTCACTGGTTTGGCCCGGAAGAACAGTCAGGATACGTGTCTGGGAAGCTATGGTCGGTAAAGTACGGCTTGTGCTTCTGGATACTGATTTTGATGATAACACACCTGAAGACAGGACTGTTACTCACTACCTGTACGGCGGGGATAATGAAAACCGCCTTCGCCAGGAACTGATACTGGGTATTGGCGGCATAAGGGCGCTTACCGGAATGGGACTGAAACCTGATGTTTACCACAGCAACGAAGGTCATTCGGCATTCATAAGCCTTGAACGGCTCCGGACCATGATAGAAGAATATCATCTTACTTTCGCACAGGCACTTGAGGCAGTAAGGGCATCCACGCTCTTTACAACACACACTCCCGTTCCCGCAGGGCATGATGCTTTTGAAGAGGATCTTCTGAGAAAGTATATCTCTCATTATCACAGCCGGCTTAATATAACATGGGACGAGCTTATGTCACTGGGAAGGTGCGAAAGCGACACCGACAGGAAATTCAATATGAGCTATCTTGCCGCCCGGATGTCACAGGAGGTGAACGGGGTCAGCAGGCTGCACGGAGAGGTAAGCCAGGGTATGTTCAACAAACTGTGGCCGGGTTACCTTAAAGAAGAACTGTTCATCGGATATGTTACCAATGGCGTTCACCACCCTACCTGGACTGCTCCGGAATGGAGAGAGGTATACAAAGAGCTGACAGGGAACATAAATTTTAACCAGACAGACAGGAACCTCTGGGAAAAGCTCTATTCAGTAGATGATAAAAGGATCTATGAGGTCAAAAAAGGACTTAAGAAGAACCTCTTCTCAAATATCCGGAAACGGCTTCAGACAGATATGATTGAAAGACATGTAAGCCCGCGAACACTGCTTAACATAAGCAACCATATGGATGAGAAGGCCCTGACGATAGGTTTTGCCCGTCGTTTTGCCACATACAAGAGAGCATCACTGCTTTTCAGGGATCTCGACCGCCTTGCACGGATAGTAAACAACCCTGAAAGACCGGTACAGTTTATTTATGCAGGAAAAGCCCACCCGAACGACGGAGGAGGCAAAGACCTAATAAGAAGGATATTTGAAATTTCACAGATGCCTCAGTTTGAGGGTAAGGTCATATTCCTTGAAAACTATGATATCGAACTGGCAAAATACCTTGTAAGAGGAGTTGATATATGGCTCAACACTCCGACAAGGCCTCTTGAGGCATCAGGTACAAGCGGTGAAAAAGCAGTTATGAACGGCACAATACATTTCAGCGTGCTTGACGGATGGTGGGTCGAAGGATACAGGGCATTCGCCGGCTGGGCTCTTCCGCAAAAAAGAACTTATGCCAACCAGGATCTCCAGGATGATGTGGATGCCGAGACGATTTACAATATGCTTGAGTATGAAATCACCCCGGCATACTATTCATTCGATGAAAACGGCATCCCTGTGGAATGGATAAGTCTTATTAAAAACACCATGGTCAGGATAGCCCCGGAATTCACAATGAAAAGGCAGCTTGATGATTATTATGACAAGTATTATTCAAAGCTCTTTGTACGCAGCAGATACATGATGGATAATTGCTTTGAAAAAGCCAGGGAGATTGCAGCCTGGAAGAAAACCATGCTTGACCAGTGGGATAATATTGAAGTTCTCAACTACAGTTTTGAAAAACCTGAAGCGAACGTATATCATTCAGGACGTGATTACAAGGCAGAAATCGCTCTTAACATCAAGAAGATCCCGAAAGAAAATGTTGGCGTGGAGTATGTGATCACCCAGTTGGATAAACATGGCGAACATGAATTTGTTGCCAGCAAGGATTTTGACCTGGTAAGCAGCAAGAGCGGGAAATGCCTCTACCGTACAAACCTTGTTCCCGAAAAAGCAGGAACATTTTTCTACGGGATAAGGATATATCCAAAACATAAAGATCTTCCGCACAAACAGGATTTTTACCTGCTCCGCTGGATTGATTAAATATCAGTGGCTCTCCTTACAGGCTCTTTTTTGAAAACAAGAGCTGTCCTCGAAGGCAGATATAGATAAAGGTAGAAGGGAACATTAAGGGTGTTCCTTTCTGCTTTTTTGTACGAAGCATATAATACATTTTTGTCGACCCGGTCAAAACCTCCGAACACCGGATCGTCAGTGTCGAGAATGATCCTGTACTTGCCTTTTACGGGTATACCGTAGTTTGTATATGATGACTGGGGATGGAAATTGAAAACGAACAGTAGGTCTCCCCTTGAATAAGCAAGAACCTTGTCATTATTATTTTCATATATCCTGAAGGCGGAGGGGATATCAAGTACCTTGAAATTATGGTGAAGCATAATCATCTGCCTGTCAAAGTTTGCCAGGTAATGATATTTTAGCTCCTTATTCTCAAGCAGATGCCACTGGCGGCGGGCATGCTTATAACTCCAGTTATTTCCTTCGCGCGGGAAATCAATCCATTCAGGATGGCCGAATTCATTGCCCATGAAGTTAAGGTAACCGCCTGCCGAAGTGCTGAAAGTTATGAGACGGATCATCTTGTGTAACGCAATTCCCCGGTCAATGGTAAAGCTGTGATGCCACCTGGTCATTCCCGTATACATCTCGGCATCTATCATTCTGAATATAAGAGTTTTATCGCCAACAAGCGCCTGGTCGTGCGATTCGCAGTAAGAGATGATCCTTTCTTCCGGCCTGTGCTGGGTGAGCTCATAGATCAGCTTGCCCATATCCCATTCTTCATCCACAACCTCCTTTACCAGCTTTATCCAGAAATCGGGGACACCCATTGAGAGCCTGTAGTCAAATCCATACCCCTTCGCGGAAGCAGGAGCAGCCATACCGGGCATCCCGCTCATCTCCTCAGCAATGGTTATGGCTCCGGGCCTGAACTCGTGGATCATCTTGTTTGCCAGGTAGAGATAAACAAGGGCATCAATATCCTGCCCCCCGTCAAAATACTCGTCATATACGGTAAAATTCTTGCCAAGCCCGTGATCAAAGTATATCATACTGGTAATTCCATCGAACCTGAAGCCATCAAAATTATACTCCTCAAGCCAGTAACGGCAGTTTGATAAGAGGAAATGGATGACATTATCCTTGCCATAGTCGAAGCAGAGAGAATCCCATGCAATATGGTTCCTGCGGTCATTTGTATGAAAATACTGACCCGGAGATCCGTCAAACAGGCCGAGTCCTTCATTGGTATTCCTGACAGAGTGTGAATGAACCAGGTCCATGATCACCATCAGTCCTGATCTGTGAGCAGTGTCAATAAGCTCTTTCAGTTCCTCGGGTGTGCCAAACCTCGATGATGCCGCATAAAAGTTTGCGACATGATATCCGAAGGATCCGTAAAACGGATGTTCCTGGACCGCCATCAGCTGGATAGTATTATAACCTGCCCTCGCAATTATCGGGATAACGTTCTTTGTGAATTCGCGATAAGTGCCGGTTCTTTCCTCCTGCGTTGCCATTCCGACATGCGCCTCATAGATGATCGGAGTTGTTACCGGTGATCTGAAGTTCCTGATCTGCCATTTGTATGGTTCGTCAGGTCTCCAGACCTGTGCTGAAAAGATCTTGGTTGTATCATCCTGGACTACCCTGGTAGCATAGGATGGTATTCGTTCACCATTTCCTCCCAGCCAGTGGACCGACAGCTTGAAAAGATCTCCGTGATTAAGTGCGCTGACAGGCATGATTATCTCCCAGTCGCCGGAAGGATTGATCCTTTTCATCCTGTATTCCGGCTTATCTTTCCAGCCGGTGAATATGCCCGTAATAAAAATATCGGTAGCGTTCGGAGCCCATTCCCTGAAGATCCACCTGTCATTTGTCCTGTGAAGGCCGTAATAATGGTGTCCAAGTGCAAAATCACTCAGAGTGCCGCTCCCGGCGAACTGCTTCTCTTTCTGCCGGCATTTGCCGATACGTTCATCTATGATGCCGGTGAATGGCTTTAGCCAGGGGTCAGCCGTATAGAATTTTGAATTGCTCATCAGGTTCATCAACCGGTTTGATCCTCATAAAAATACAAAAACTAAATCATTATATAATTTCATTTTACGGTACTTTGCTATTTTTGCTTAATAGTTGCACGAAATGATAATTCACCAGGGATATAAGAACCTCCGTCTGCGAAATCCTGTCGTGACGATGGGCATCTTTGACGGTGTTCACACCGGGCACAGGTATCTCCTTGATTGCCTTGTCTCACGGGCCGGGGAAACAGGGGGTGAATCGGCAGTCATAACTTTTCTTCCCCACCCAAGGCTGGTACTCGACACCAGAACCAGCGGCCTCTCTTTCCTTTCAACACCGGATGAGAAAAAATATCATCTTGATAAAGCAGGGATAGATCATCTCGTTATTATCAGGTTTACCTTGGCATTCAGCAGGATAAAAGCATGTGATTTTGTTAATAAGGTCCTTGTAAATGAGATCGGGACACGATATCTGATAATCGGACACGATCATCATTTCGGCCACATGGCAGAAGGTGACTTTAATACCATTGAGGATTGTGCTGTTTCAGCAGGATTCATGGTTGAACAGTTACAGGGATTCAGGACAGCGGAAGGGATAATAAGCTCTTCAATGATACGTGAAGCATTGCTTAAAGGCAGCCTGGATGATGCAAACAGATGGCTGGGCTATAATTATTCACTGCCGGGCGAGGTGGTGGAAGGAAGAAAGATCGGGAGAAAGATCGGATTTCCGACCGCCAATATCCGTCCTGCAGATAAACATAAGCTAATACCCGGGGATGGAGTGTATGCTGTTGAGGCTATGATAGATAAGAAAATATGGCCGGGCATGTTAAGCATTGGCAGAAACCCCACGGTAAACAAAAAGCCGCCGGTAAGATCCATCGAGGTTAACATATTCAACTTCAAAAGAGATATTTACGGAAAGAAGGTTGAAATATTCTTCAGGAAAAGGTTAAGAGCAATACAGCTGCTTAAATGAAAGTAATTTTTTTATTAACTTTGCATTCCCTTAATAATTATAAATATGGATGTTATGACTGAAAAGGTGCAGTATAAGGTAAAAGATATTTCTCTTGCTGCATTTGGAAGAAAAGAGATAGAGATAGCAGAAAAGGAGATGCCGGGACTTCTGTCAGTAAGAAAGAAATACTCTCAGGAAAAACCGCTCAGGGGAGCCCGTATAACAGGTTCTCTTCATATGACAATTCAGACAGCAGTCCTTATTGAAACACTTGTTGAGCTTGGTGCTGATGTCCGCTGGGCAAGCTGTAATATATTCTCCACCCAGGACCATGCCGCTGCAGCAATAGCCAAAAGTGGCATTCCGGTGTTTGCCTGGAAGGGTGAAACCCTTGAAGAATACTGGTGGTGCACGGCTCAGGCTCTCTCATTTCCGGGAGGGAAGGGGCCTAACCTGGTTGTGGATGACGGCGGCGATGCATCGCTCTTTATCCATCTTGGATACAAAGCCGAGAATAATCCCGAAATACTCGACAAAAGACCTGCAAACAGGGAAGAAGCCATTATACTATCCACACTCAAAGAGATACTTGCAAATGATCCCGGAAAATGGCACCGTGCCGTGAGTGAGCTGAAAGGGATTTCAGAGGAGACCACCACGGGAGTGCACAGGCTGTACCAGATGCTGGAAAACAATGAACTGCTGGTGCCTGCAATAAACGTGAATGACTCGGTTACAAAATCAAAATTCGATAATCTTTACGGGTGCCGGGAATCACTTGCTGACGGGATCAAGCGGGCAACTGATGTTATGATTGCCGGCAAGGTGGTGGTAGTGTGCGGGTATGGCGATGTGGGTAAGGGAAGCGCAAAATCGATGCGGGCATATGGAGCAAGGGTCATTGTAACAGAAATTGATCCGATATGCGCTCTTCAGGCAGCAATGGAAGGATTTGAGGTGAAGAGAGTTGAGGATACACTGCCTGAGGGGAACATCTTTGTTACTGCTACAGGTAACAGGGATGTCATAACTGTTGAACACATGGAGAAAATGAAAGACCAGTCAATAGTATGCAATATCGGGCATTTTGACAACGAAATCCAGGTAGACCCTCTGAATTCACTGAAAGATGTTGAGAAGATAAATATTAAACCGCAGGTCGATAAATACGTGTTCCCCGACGGACACGCTGTTTTCATGCTTGCTGAGGGCCGGCTTGTAAACCTTGGATGTGCAACCGGTCATCCTTCATTTGTAATGAGCAACTCATTCAGCAACCAGACACTCGCACAGATTGACCTCTGGAAGAATAATTACCCGATCGGCGTATACAGGCTTCCGAAGCATCTTGACGAAGAGGTTGCAAGGCTCCATCTTGAACATCTGGGTGTGAACCTCACCAGGCTTACAAAAGAGCAGGCTGATTATATCGGGGTGCCTCCGGAAGGTCCATATAAGCCTGAGCACTACAGGTATTAAGGTATGTGCTCTTCAATAATTATTCCATACGCTCAAAAACCTTCCGTCGAAACGGGTTTTGTAGTTCTTCAGCGGATATTTGCCCGGACCAGAGCTCGGAGTGCCAAATGAGAAAAGCTCATAATGAGTGCTGCACTTTGGGCAGATCGCCTGGGTAAAATCAACATTGACCTTTGTGATAAGTGAGTTTACCGCATAATCATGCGGACATGTACGGTCATAAGCGAGAAACTCATTCTCCATCGACCTGTAAATGATGACCCCGTTATCTTCAAACCCCCCCGCATACCTTCGGTCGGGTATGCGGGTGTCGCTTTTGTCAATGACGGCTGATCCGGTTACCGACTGCAGTGAGGGATAGTCAAGGATATCAATTGTGAAATCCACAATCACGTCCGGGATCACATCATTTTTATTTCTTTCGCATGAAACAAGCAGAAACACAACCAGTGACGGAATAAAAAAATATCTTATTTTTGATCCTGTTGCCATCCCTGACAGATTATGGTACAAAAATAGCATTACCCGGGGATATGTAACGATACTTATAAATGATTATTATAATCACAGAAAGATGAATCGATTGTCATCACTGAAGCACATGCTGTTTATCACTCTGTTTTCTATGACAGCCGGCATTTGCACTGCATTCCCGGTTATGAATAGGGCGGTCAGTATTAATGAGGTCGCTGATGCTTTTCCACAGAAAAAGAAAACGAAGTTAAAAAAGCCGGTCAGTGCTGAAAAAGCTCAGAAACAGGCAGAAGCCAAGGACAAGCAGAGAAGAAAGGAATCTGAGCAATATATAAAGGAGAACCGCAAAAGGTCAATTGAGATACAAACACCTGAGGTTCAAGCACGTATGAAGCAGAATGTAAAGGACGCAAATGCCAGTTACAAAGCCCAGAAGAAAAGCAATGCATCCAGGACCAAAAAGGCCGGCAGGAAATACCGGTAATTGTAAACCACTAATTTTCAGTATTTTTTTGTTTTTTTATTAGAATTTATTATATTTGTGATTGAAGAGTTCCGGAAACCCCGGAATTCTTCTCTTTTTTAATTTGCTTGACATAAAAATGGCAGAGGTTTTATACATAACGGAGGATGGTCTTCAAAAACTTAAGGGTGAGCTGGATAAGCTCAGGATTGATGAGAGACCGAGAATTGCCCGGCTGATAGCTGATGCCAGGGACAAAGGCGACCTTAATGAGAATGCCGAATATTCTGCAGCAAAAGAGGAGCAGGGCATGCTTGAGATGAAGATCGCAAAGCTTGAGGATCTTATTGCCAGGTCAAGGATTCTGGATGAATCGAGGATCGACTCCAAAACGGTAAGAATATTGAATAAGGTTAAGATCAGGAATAAAGATAATGACAAGGTAATGGAATATCAGCTTGTTCCTGAAAGCGAGGCCAATCTCAGGGAGGGCAAAATAGCTGTAAATTCACCAATTGCACAGGGGCTTATCGGAAAGGAAGTGGGTGAAACAGTTGAAATAAAGGTTCCGTCAGGCACAATTCACCTTGAGATTGTAGATATCTCAGTATAACATACGATAATGGCAACAATTTTTACCAGGATCATCAGGGGTGAAATACCTTGTTATAAAATTGCTGAGGATGACTTCTATTTTGCATTCCTCGATATCAATCCCCTCAGGGAAGGGCATACTCTTGTTGTTCCAAAACAGGAAACAGACTATTTCTTTGACCTTGATGATGACCGGCTTGCCGGGCTTATGCTCTTTTCGAAAAAGGTGGCGAAAGCCCTGAAAACCGCTATTCCCTGTAACAGGATAGCAGTTGCCGTTGTCGGCCTCGAGGTGCCCCACGTTCATGTTCACCTCATCCCGATGGATACCATGGACGATATAAACTTCAAAAATCCCAAGCTCAGGTTCACCCCTGAGGAGTTCACCGCAACGACCGGAAAAATAAGAGACAGAATAGTTCTTTTTTAACAGCAAAAAATACTGCATTTTGCTTATCTTTACAGAATAATTCAGCTCGCTGCATGAGTTATCTGTATGATCTGCTGGATGATTTTATCAGCCTTCTTTTTCCGAGGCTTTGCTATGCGTGCGGCAACCACCTGGCAAGAAATGAGTATCTTATTTGTACGGAATGCTATATTCTCATACCGAGAACAGGCTATCATCTTCAGCCTGATAACCCGGTTGAAAAGCTTTTCTGGGGAAGATGCAGAATCGAAAGAGCTGCAGCCTTTTCATTCTACAACAGGGGAAGCAGGATCAGGAATCTGGTACATAACCTGAAATATAAAGGTATCCGCGACATAGGTCATGAGCTTGGCAGAATGTACGGACAGACACTTAATGAATCTGATTTCGTGCGTGACCTGGATGTTATTATTCCGGTCCCCCTGCATCCTTCAAAAAAACGTGTAAGAGGCTTTAACCAGAGTTATATCATTTCCATGGGTATTTCTGAAGCAACAGGCATCCCTGTCGATTCATTATCTCTTTCCAGGGTCGTCGTAAGTTCCACGCAAACCAGGAAATCAAGATATGACCGCTGGACAAACGTGAAAGGGATCTTCAGCGTGAAAGAGGGTCAGTCTCTCAGGGGCAGGCATATACTTCTTGTTGACGATGTGATAACCACCGGCTCCACCATTGAATCATGTGCGGCTGAGCTGCTTAAAACAGAGGGAGTGCGGGTGAGTGTTGCAGCAATTGCTGTTGCTCCATTGTAAAATGCTTTTACCTGACCCTGCCGGGATTCTTTTTTATGAAATCCTTCCATCCCGATAATGACTTCTCACTCGGCGGATTTCCTGACTGGTAAAAGTGACACAATGCTGCTGCCAGCCCGTCGGTGGCATCAAGCTTCATTTTGGTTCCCCTGAACCTGAGTATATGCATGAGCATAGCCGCAACCTGTTCCTTTGAAGCTGACCCCTGGCCTGTTATCGACATTTTTATTTTTCTCGGTGCATATTCGTAAATAGGAAGTGACCGTGAAAGAGCTGCAGCAATTGCTGCTCCCTGCGCCCTCCCGAGTTTAAGCATCGACTGAACGTTCTTGCCGTAAAACGGGGCTTCAATTGCAAGTTCATCAGGGTGATATTCATCAATAATCCCGATTGTCCTGTCGAAGATATGCTTAAGCTTAAGGTAATGGTCTGCGAAGCCTGAGAGGTCAATAGCCCCGATAGTAATAAGCTCAGGCCTGTTTCCGGCAGCCTTTATGACACCGTATCCCGTATAATTTGTCCCGGGATCGATGCCCAGTATTATTCTCTCTCCAGGCTTGACTTTCAAATCTCTATTCTTTTATTACAAAAGCATTGTTCATCCAGGAGGGCTTTTCCGAATAGATAACGGAACGGCTGAATGAAGCAGCTCCTTTTCCGCTGAAGGAACCGGTCTGAAGCCAGTTGATCGCTTCTTTAAGGCACTCCTCGTTGCGGTCATCAAAATCACGGGATATATCATCAGGAGTTAATTTTGAAGGGACTATGCCATCATAATACTCCCCCAGATTGGCTGAATTGACGATCTTAAAAGTGACCGGCCAGAAAAAATACTTCTTTGCACAGGGCCATCCGTTCATTCCCATCGGTTTTCCCATGGTGGTATCGCCTATGCCGGCTACATTCAGATGAGGAGCCAGTCCGTTCATAACAGCCTCACTGGCAGAAGCCGTGAGCCGTGTGGTGATAACAGCTAGTCTTGAAAGGGCAAGCGGATATGTTGTCTTCTGGAAAGGAAATGACGAATTGGCTGACTGCGATTTATTATTGTACGACAATTTCGCAAAAACCACACCTTCTTTTGAATTTCCTGCTATATAGCTCGCGAGCTGCTGTGCAATGGAAAGATAACCCCCGGAATTATATCTCAGATCAAGAATAAGATCCGTTACATTGCAGGCTTTGAAAAAGGTAAATGCTGCTTTCAGTTCCTCCTCTGACGGCTGAATGAATGATTCAAAAACAAGATGACCTGTAATACCCGATGAAAGATGGAGTGTGTCGTACAGCAAAACTGAATTTATTGTGAATGACTGCTTTGTTGATGTGATTGTAACCTCTGAACCATCCGGTTTCTGAAAAATAAAAGTGTTTGTAATCCCGGCTGATGAAGGTCCTATTGCATTGTTATAGGCATTTCTGTCATTTGAAAGGAGTATAGCGGCTATATCAAACCCGTTCACTGATTTTATGATCCATCCGCGCCGTACACCTTCCATATAAAGAGGCGACTGGCTGTATATCATTGCAATCCTGGCTTTATAGGAGTTGTCGAGACCTATTCTTATACCGTGTCCGACAAATGTACCCTGCATTTCAGCAATAAACTTATCATAGTCAGCAACAAAACTCCATTTGTCTGTTTCCTTGTATCTCAAAGCCTCAAGTAGTTTATAGGGATCAGGATAGTTCTCTTTGGTGACGGATGGCATCAGGTTATACCAGTAATACCATTGCTTCATAATGTAGTACAATGTGTCCCTGGCCATTTCCGGAGTGGTATCGGTGTTAACAGGATCAGGATCCTTTTTGCAGGAAGCAGATATTGCTGTAATTATCAACAGGAGAGCAGCCAACTTCTTCATGATCGTATATGCCTTGACAGGTTCAAAGTTAATTATTTTATCCCTTTGACGGTCTGTGGTTCTGTATCCAGATCCCGGCAATTATCAGCACCAGTCCGGCAGGGGTTGTATAATAAACGGGCTCGTCAAGGATAAAGTGTACAAATACCAGTGAAAGAAACGGGGCAATGTACACGAGTGTGCTTACCTTATCGGTTGAGGAGGCCATCTGCAGGGCTTTGAGCCAGAAAAAGAATGTGATCCCCATTTCAAATATCCCGGCATAAACCGAACCGGCGAGCCCCTTAAAACCCGTTCCTGCCGGGATCCAGTCGCCTGTTACGGCCATTGCTGTCACAAGATAGGCTGATCCGAACAGGAAATTGAGGAACAGCTTGAGGGCTTCATCCCGTTTGTCCCTGACATTGAGTATAAAATATAATGCCCAGAAGACCGAACTCCCTGTTGCCAGCAGTACACCCCTCAGGTCAGATTGAGCATGATCAAACAGATTGCCCTGGGAAGAGATAATATACACACCTGCGAAACTTACAAAAAGAGCGATAAAACTCCTGCTTTTTATTTTTTGTCCCAGTATCGGGACGGATAGAAACACAAGGATTATAGGCCAGATCATATTCAGGGGCTGGGCCACCTGTGCCGGAAGAAGCTGGTAGGCTTTGAGCAGGATCAGATAATAGAGGAAGGGATTTATGAGTCCGAGGATTGCTGAATGCAGCAGTTCCTTACCGGTAGTTTTTTTGATGAGAGCTGTTTTTCCGCCTGCAACAAGGATTATGAAAAGGATTGTGGTTGAAGTAAATGAAGCCACCGAAAGCATGTGCAGGACACTCATTTCCCGCAGGCTTATCTTAAAGGCTGTCGGGACTGTTGACCAGAAGAGGATGGCCAGCAGGGCGTAGAAATATGATTGTTTTGTTTTTTCCATTTTAATACCCCCCTGCCCCCCTGTAGGGGGGTACAAACCCATAACTAAATGAACATCAGTAAGGGTTTATAGCCCCCCTTCAGGGGGGCAGGGGGGTTATTTTATAATATCAAATCCCGTGTAAGGTACAAGCACTTCAGGCATCTTGATTCCGGCTTCAGTCTGGTAGTTTTCAAGTATTGCAGCAACTATCCTTGGCAGTGCCAGGGCGCTTCCGTTTAGTGTATGAACCAGCCTCGTCTGTTTGCCGCCTTTATCCCTGAACCTGCATTTCAGCCTGTTTGCCTGGAAAGACTCAAAATTTGAGACAGAGCTTACTTCCAGCCATCTTTTCTGAGCTGCTGACCATACTTCGAAATCATAGGTGAGGGCAGAAGTAAATGACATATCACCGCCGCATAGTTTCATTATCCGGTAGGGGAGAGCCAGCTTAACCACCAGGTTCTCAACATGAGAAACCATTTCATCGAGCGACTCATAAGAGTGATCGGGGTGAGCTATCCGGACAATTTCAACTTTGTCAAACTGGTGAAGTCTGTTGAGTCCTCTGACGTGAGCTCCCCATGATCCCGCTTCCCTTCTGAAACACGGGGTATATGAAACATTTTTGACCGGCAGTTCTTCGGCGCTGAGAATTACATCCCTGTAGATATTGGTGACGGGAACCTCGGCAGTGGGTATGAGGTAAAAATTATCAAGGGCAATATTGTACATCTGTCCCTCTTTGTCAGGCAGCTGTCCTGTGCTGAAACCGGAATCTTCATTGACTATAACCGGGGGGAGTATCTCGGTATAGCCTGCTTTTGTTGCCTCGTCAAGGAAAAAGCTTATTAAAGCCCTTTCGAGCCGGGCTCCCTTGCCTTTGTAAACGGGAAATCCTGCTCCGGTGAGTTTAATTCCAAGATCAAAATCTATGATGTCATATTTTTTGATCAGGTCCCAGTGAGGCAGAAATGTGTCAGGAAGATCAGAAATTACACCTCCTTCACGAAGCATCACATTATTTTCAGCTCCGTGGCCCGGAGGTACCGATTCATGGGGCAGATTCGGCAGGCGTACTATTTCATTTTTCAGTTCCTCGTCAATCGGCTGCAGTTTTTCTGACAATGACCTTATATCATCCTTGAGCTTATAGGTTTTTTCCTTTGCAGCTTCAGCTTCTTCTTTTTTACCATCCTTAATAAGTGATCCGATCTCTTTTGATATGCGGTTCATCTCTGCCTGCATAGTATCGGTCTTTGATATAATTTCACGGCGGGATGTATCGAGCGACAGGATACTGTCTATTATCTGTTCTGCTTCGAAGTTCTTTATTTTAAGCCGTTCAATGATCAGTTCTCTTTCTTCCCTGATAAGGTTAATGGTGAGCATTTGGAATAATTAATTAAAACAGTCAGTAAAAGTATTAAAAAACTCCCGAAATAGCTTTTCACGGGGTGAAAAGAATTCCGGGAGTGTTACTTCCTGAGATATGTGTCAATTACTTACCGGCTTGACCGAAACGTAAGTTTTGTTATTCTTTCTTCTTCTGAATTCAACTTCTCCGTCAATC
>Ga0209835_1001034_pt1 | contig 16302 bp, 16 predicted proteins | sample LakKivwa52mmetaG_FD_184138 | JGI IMG/M metagenome (GOLD analysis project Ga0209835, IMG submission 184138) | Anoxic lake water microbial communities from Lake Kivu, Rwanda to study Microbial Dark Matter (Phase II) - Lake Kivu water 52m metaG... | ecosystem: Environmental > Aquatic > Freshwater >...
TGGAACGCCTAAACGCAAAGCGCATAGCGCATAGGGCATAGCGTTAAGAAAAGTAGCCGCAGGCTTTAGCCTGCGATCAGGCGGATTTAATCATGAAAGGAGAATTTCCAAAGATGGCAAAGCAGACAGTGTTGAAAGTTTCGGGAGGAAAGACCGAAGAGACCGTTAACGGGTTTCTTAAATCCCTTTTAGAAAAGGGAGTGTTCGAGGCCCTTCTTATTCCCAAGAAGCTTCCTTCCGGAGATGGGTTTGCTCAAACGTTGATCCACGATCCCGGAAAGATGGATGGCGCGTCTCCGTTTTCACTGACCATACCGGTTCAATCCGCAAGGGTTGCCTCCAATCTCTCTATAAAGAATTTAAACAAGAAAGTCGCTGCCGTATTGAAGACCTGTGAGATCAGGGCCGTTGTTGAGCTGGCCAAATTTCTTCAGGTAAAACTGGAGAACCTCTTTGTCATCGGCATCGACTGTCCGGGAACATTTGAAGTAACGGACTACTCGAAGATGGTTCAAGAGGGAAAGGAAGGCGGAAAACTGGAATCAGATTTATTTAAAAGCATGGAGAAGGGGGCGCCCGTAGCTCCACAGGGATTTGCTTTCCGACCTGCCTGCCAGATGTGTGAATTTCCTGTTCCAAAGGCCGATATTCATATTAAGCTCTTTGGCTACAAAACAGATGAAGAGGTCGGGCTTGAGATCGGAGATAAATTAGAAAAAGAGCTGGAGGAGAAAGGGCTCCTCTCTGCTTCAGGAAATGAACCCGCCTCAAGGAACGAGGTGATCAATAAAGTCATTGCTGAGAGAATAAAGAAAAGAGATGCTCTCTTCCAGGAATTCAGCGGGATTGTCAAGAATCTGCCCGCTTTTCTGGATAAATTTTCGACCTGTATTCGATGTCACAACTGCATGATTTCCTGCCCGATCTGTTATTGCAAGGAGTGTGTCTTCAGAACAGCGGTCTTTGAGCATGAGGGAGATCAGTTTTTGAGATGGGCGGACCGCAAGGGGGGAATCCGGATGCCCACCGATACCCTTATCTTCCACCTCATCCGGATGTCCCATATGGTCACCTCCTGTATCGGTTGTGGGCTCTGTGATAGCGCCTGCCCGAGCCGGTTGCCGGTTGCCACTCTCTTCAGGAGTGTCGGGGATAAGATTCAGAAGATGTTCAACTATGTTCCCGGAAGAGATGTCAATGAGGTGCCACCGGTCGCCACCTTCAAAGAGGATGAACTGAAGATCGAATCAGGAGCAATTTAAAAATCCAAATGCCAAAATCAAAATGTCAAAGGAATGTCAAAATCCAAAATTTTAAAATTTTTAAATTTGAGGTTTGGATTTGATTTGTCATTTGAACTTTGACATTTGGCATTTCATTCTACCCAATTTACATGGAAAGTAAGGAGAGAGGGATGAAAGCTGAAAAAAATGAAAGCGAAAAGCTGGTTCCCATCTTCATCATGGGGAAGAGGTATGAGGTTCCCGCCTCTCTCACCATCCAGAAGGCCATGGAGTATGCCGGATACCAACTAATCCGGGGATGCGGATGTCGTGGGGGGATCTGCGGGGCTTGCGGGACGGTTTACCGATTTCCAGGAACTTATAAGATCGAAGTAGGATTAGCCTGCCAGACCGTTGTTCAACCCAACATGTATCTTACACAGATTCCTTTCTTCCCGGCCACCAAGAGCGTCTATGACATAGAGAAGGTCAAGCCTTCCATCGAAACCTTGGTGAAGCATTATCCGGAACTCCTCCGGTGTCTCCAGTGTAATACCTGTACGAAGTCATGCCCGATGGATATTGAGGTGATGGATTATATTGCCGCAGGAATGAGAGGGGATGTTTCCCGGCTGGCAGAGCTCTCGTTCGATTGTGTGATGTGCGGTCTCTGTACCTCGAGGTGTCCTGCCGAACTCTGTCAATACAATATTGCCATTCTGGGCAGACGGCTCTATGGGAAGTATGTTGCTCCCCGCTCAGAACATCTGGCTTCGATGGTCAAAGAGGTTGAGACGGGGAAATACGAGAAGATGCTTCGTCAGTTAATGGATACCGATGAGGAGACATTAAAAAGCCTCTATAGTGCAAGGGAGATTGAACCAGAACAAGCCGACGAAGACTGGGTTCCTAAAGAAAAAACATATCTTTAAAAACTAAATCCGAAGCACGAAATCCGAATTTCGAAACAATATCGAATGACTAAAATTCAAATGTCCCAACTACAAGAGATTTGAGGAAGTTTTGAAAATTTGATTAATTTGAATTTGTTTCGAATTTCGATATTCGGATTTCGAATTTTCGCTGTGTGGATACACAGCGAGGAGGTTTTATGCCTTACACCAGTGAGTTGAGAGAGCTGATCAAGAGGGTTGAGGCCACCCGGCCAGCCAGGGTCGAGAAAAAGAGAGGAGGAGAAGAGTTTCCCCTGCTGTCGTTGAAGGAGAGACAGGTTCGACTCGAGAAGTTTCACCCTGACTATAAGCCTGGCTCAAGGACAGAGGTTCGGGTGGGACCTAACAAGGGATATGCCATCCAACCGGAGATGGTTCGACTTCTCGAAGCACGAAGCCGCATCAACCCCGATCAAATTGATTTAAATAAGATTGATTATGAGACGGACATCCTGATCATCGGGGGAGGTGGCGCAGGAACAGCGGCTGCCCTCATGGCGCAAGAGGCGGGTGTCCGTGTGATGATTGCCACAAAGCTCAGACATGGCGATGCCAACACCATGATGGCGGAGGGTGGCATTCAGGCCGCCACTAAAAGTACAAAGGATTCACCCTACTATCATTATCTCGATGTATTAGGCGGAGGTCACTTTAAAAATGTTCCGGAACTGGCCCATACTCTTGTAACAGAAGCCCCCAAAGTGCTCGCCTGGCTGGAGAACCTGGGTTGTATGCTCACTAAGATGGAGGATGGTCGCCTAAAAGCGCTCCATGGCGGTGGAACATCCCGCAAACGAATGCATTATGCGGCAGATATCACCGGCGCCGAGATCATGAGGACACTGAGGGATGAGGCAAGAAACAGACCTGAGATCAAAGTAATCGAATTTACGCCTGCGGTTGAGTTGATTCTCAATGAACATGGCCATTGTGCTGGGGCGGTCCTTTACAACATCGAGACAGAGGAATATTTTGTTGCAAAGGCAAAAGCGGTCATCCTTGCAACCGGTGGATCCGGAAGGCTCCACTATCAGGAGTTTATGACCACCAATCACTACGGAGCCACAGGGGATGGCGTTGTGCTCGGTTATCGAGCAGGGCTTAAGATCTGCTTCCTTCACACCTATCAATACCATCCCACAGGTCTTGTTTATCCTGAACAGGCAGAAGGCATTCTCATCACAGAGAAGTTCAGGGGGGCCGGAGCCAATGTGCTCAATATTGACGGAGAGCAATTTGTCAACGAACGGGAACCCAGAGATGTGGAATCCTCTTGTTTCATCCGGGAGTGCGTTGATATTAAAAAGGGGGTGCCAACCTTTTCTGGTAAGGTAGGTATCTGGCTTGATTCCCCGATGATCGATATACTGATGGGGGAAGGGGCCGTTAAGAAAGAGTTTCCAGGAAAATACATCCTTCTCAAGCGATTTGGAATTGATATCTCCAAAGAGCCGATGCTCGTCTATCCCACCCTTCACTATCAGAATGGAGGACTCGAGTACAACAGTAAATGTGAGACCACCATCCCTGGCCTATACTCTTCAGGAGAGGTATCAGGAGGCGTGCATGGCGAGAACCGCTTGATGGGAAATTCGCTCCTTGATGTCTGTGTCTTCGGAAGGATTGCCGGAGTGAATGCAACGATTTATGTAAAGGAGAGATTTAAAGACGGAAAGATGACCCTGGATCACGTCCGAAGATTTCACAAGGAATTAGAGGAAGCGGGAATCATCACCGACCGGGTGGCTCCCATGCTCCTTCCCGATTACTCCAACCCCAATGTGCGGGAGCGCCAACTCACGGCCCACTATCTGGGCACAATCCGGTAGTCCCTTTATTTCTTTCTGCTATTCATAACATCCTTTACCCCGTTAGAAATAATGCCCCGCTGGAATTTCTAACGGGGTTTACCCTCCGTATCCTTTGCACAACTTTATTGACATTGTCTATTTATTGTTTTAATTTTCAGTTATGATAAGATGGGATATAGAGAAGGATCGATGGCTGAAGAAAACTCGGGGTATCTCGTTCCAGGAAATCGCAGACTGTATTCTATCTGGGGATTATATAGACATCCTTGAAAATCCATCTCGTGCAGGACAGGAAGTATTTGTATTAAAGATGAAGAATTACATATGGGCAGTACCTTTTATGGTGGAGGAGGACAAATCCATTTTCTTGAAGACGGCTTATCCAAGCCGAAGGCTTTTTAAACGTTATGGAGGCTCATATGAAAAGGACGATTAAACTCGATCCATTCGAAAAGGGGATAGAAACGCATATTGATGAATCTGTTCCTATCACTGGCGAAAAGCGTCGTCGCATTGAGGCCATATTGGAGAGGAGCCGGAAGACAAAGAATATTAATATTCGAATCAGCGAGTACGATCTGGCCGATCTAAAACGGAAGGCGGAAGAGGAGGGTATACCCTACCAAACCCTCATATCGAGTGTGCTCCACAAATATATTACTGATCGGCTTGTCGATGAAAAGGAAATACTTAAATCACTTGAACTCTGGGAAAGACGCTAAAGACATTTTCTTGATCAACTTGTGTTAATATCAGGCCTACGTTACTTCAAGATTACTCCAACCTAAAAAATTCGGGAGCACCAACTCACCTCTCACTACCTGGGAACGATCCAATAAACCTCATCGCGCATAGAGCATAACGCCTGCCTACCGCAGTCAGGCATAGCATTTCCACTTATCCTTTACCCTCAATAACGAAAGCCCCCTCCTCCTTTCTTCGAAGAAATTCTAAACCCAAAACTCAAAATTCTAAAGGATATTGGGATCACAGAAAGTAGTTGTTATGTGGAGAGGTGAGGGTTTTTATCTGATTGCTGTGGTCTGCTACAAGTTGTTTTAGAACCAACGCTGAGATTCAGAGTTCGTCGTGGGCGAGAGATTCGTCGAGTTAAAGACAGATCTATAAAAGGATTCAAAGGGAAGAGTGTTCCAAAAATGAGAACAGGTTTCTAACTCACTGTTTTTACAAGAGATAAAAATTTTTTGTTTTCCCTCTTGACAGAATCAATATAGGATGTCCCCCTCCTCGGGCAAGGTGGTGGATTTAGGTAGAAAATACTTGTTGACAATATAAAAATAATGTTTTATAAAAGAAATGAGTGTTAACATAATAATGAAAGAGTTGACATTTAATGCTTCAAAAATTGAAAGAATACACGGCACTGTTTGTGACAACGTGCTGGAAAAGCTCCGGGAAAATATCATTCTGCGGAAGTTCCAACCCGGTTCGCGTCTTCTGGAAGCAAATCTTGCATCGGATTTCAAGGTCAGTCGGGGCTCAATTCGCGTCGCTCTCCAATCCCTAATCAATGAAGGTATCATCGAGGAAACCCCGGAGGGACACAAAATTGTGCTGGAAATTACCCGGAGCACTATCGAAAACATGTATGAGCTTCGGGAATGGCTCGAACTAAAAGCGGTGGATACTTTGGTCAACAGCGGCTCCATTCGGTACTCACAGCTTTTGGGGATTCTCTCCCAGATTGAGCAGGACGACCCGAACCGCACGGTTGAAGACTATTATAAGCTGGACATCCTGTTTCACAAAACCATCCTCCAAATCTCGAACAACCGTGCCATTCTTCAGGCTTGGGATACAATGTCGTCGGTGATTTATACCTTGCTGAGCATCAACACGAGCAATGAGTATGAAGAGAGATATATGCGGGAATTCAACTACAAGCATAAGAGCATTTTTGATCTGATTATTCTTCGTGACAAGAAGTGTCTCAATCTGATGGCCCAACATATTGAGGATGCGAAAATGCTGACCCTGGGCCTCATGGACGAGATCGATAAAGGATCTTTTCAGTAAGACTCATACGCATCGCCCTGCGTGGTGTTGTGTGGAGTAAATAAACCAATGGAGGTGAGCTATGAAAAAAATGTTTGTTTTTGTCGTGGCCGTTCTTGTGTCGTTTCAGGTAACGGCCGTGGCCGCTGGGGCAGCGGCGAAAAAAATCAGCTACGGTCATATATTTACCACTGAACATCCTGTCCATATTGCGGCAGAAAGAGCGAACGATATCTTAAAGCAGAAAAGCGGAAATAGGCTCGAATTGCGGTTGTATCCCGCTGGCTCCTTCGCTAATTACAAGGACTCGATAATAGCCGTGCAGATGGGAACCCTCGATTTCGCTCCCTTATCGACAGGGGTCGACTATTATAAACCCTCGGGGGTTCTTATTGGGCCGTATACATTCGCCGATTATGATCACTGGAAGAAATTCAAACAAAGTCAGGTCTACAAAGAAGTCCTCGATAACGTGGGTAAAAACGCGAAGGTCAAGCATCTCGCGATGTATACTTTCGGCTTCCGGCATACGACCACGAAGAATCTCGTCGCGAAGACCCCGGAAGATTTTAAAAATTTTAAATTGCGGGTGGTCGATCACCCTCCATATCCCGAAGCCGCCACAGTTCTCGGGGCTGTCGGAACACCGTTGCCGATCGGCGATGTGTACATGGCTTTAAATACCGGGGTGGCAGACGGCCAGGAAAATCCATTTACACAAATTGTAACGATGAAATTTTATGAAGTCCAAAAGAACTTGATCCTAACCGGGCATATGCTAGCCGTAGCGGGAACGATCATGGCGCAAAAGACTTGGGATTCCTTAACCGCGGCTGACCAGAAAATTGTCGAGGAGGTTTTCGCGGATATGGCCAACCATATCGATAAACTTGTCATAGAGGGCGAAGCCAAACTGCTTCAGGAATTAAGAGCCAAGGGAATGAATGTCATAGAGGTGGATAAGAAACCTTTTATGGATAGGGTACAACTTGTGCTCAAAAAATATCCCGATTGGGTTGATTTATATAAAAAAATCCAGGCGGTGCGATAATCTTGTTAATGGGAAAGCCGGAGTCATGTTAAAACTTTCGGCTTTCCCTATCTAACGTGAATAGGCACGGTTGAGGGATGAAGAAATTACAGCAAGGCTTAATGCTTTTTGAGCGGACGCTTGGACCCTCTTTGTTTGGAATATTGCTTTTCATTATCACCCTGGGCATCCTTTCGCGTTATTTTCTCCGCCGGCCGATTTTTTGGATAGAAGAATTTTCCAATTTTCTTTTTATTTGGTTCTGCTTCCTTGCCATGTCGAACGCGACCGGGCGGGGGGCTCATATCGTAATAGAATTGTTCGTTGACATAATGCCCTTCCGGGTCCGGCAGATAGTCAAAATACTACATGGGATTATTTTGGAATTTGTCTGTCTCATATTAATACTTCCCTGTATCAGAATCATGGAGAGATATACCCTGTCCTCAATGATGAGGGTTCCGGAAGGGGTAATTTTCTTGATTGTTCCGATAGCATTTTTATTTTTTGCTTTTCATAACGGACTGCGTGTTGTCGAAGCCTTCCATGAATTGGTTTCCTCGCCAAAGAAAATATCAGGAGGGGGCAATACATGAGTCTGTTTTTTTTCATCGTGTTTTTTACCGGATTGCTTGCCGCTGGAATGCCGATAGCATTTTCCATGATAACTGCCTCTGTTTTATATGCTTTTTTTAATGGTATTGATCTCGGTTTTCTTGGAACTCAAATGTATGCATCAATGAATAATTTCATTTTGATGGCTATCCCGTTGTTTCTACTTGCATCTGAGATAATGGATAAGACTTTAATATCCAAACGAATGTTCAAATTTGCTAATTCTTTAGTCGGAGTTATTCCAGGCGGTTTGGGTCACGTGAATGTACTAACCAGCATTATTTTTTCGGGGATGTCCGGGGCAGCTGTCGCCGATGCTGGTGGCATTGGGCGGCTTTGTTATCGCGCGATGGTCGAGGAAGGATATGATAAACCCTTTAGCATGAGCTTAACCGCGGCGTCAGCCGTCATCGGGCCCATAATTCCACCAAGTATTCCCTTTGTTGTTTACGCGATGGTAATGAATGAATCGGTGGGGAAACTGTTTTTTGGTGGTATCATTCCCGGACTGATTCTTGGACTGGCCTTGATGGCCTATGTTTTTATCATCGCTATAAAGCGCAAGTACAAAGCAAGCGCGCAGTTTAGTTTTTCTGTCTTGCTCCGTTCTTTTAAGGAAGCCTTCCTCTCTCTTATGACGCCTTTGATATTGCTTGGGACTATTTATTTTGGAGTCGTGACCGTTACGGAGGCGGCGGCGGTAGCGGTTATATATGCTTGTATTCTCGGATTTATTGTGTATCGAAACCTGACTATAAGGGATTTTTGGGATTCACTAAAGAAAGTTTTTTTTCTTTCCGGATCAATCGTTTTGCTATTCCCCGCCGCGAAGGTTTTTGGGTTTGTTTTAATTAAAGAAGACATCCCCCAGCTTATGATGCAATTCACAAAGGGGTTTGCAGGGGAACCGCTTCTAATAATTCTTTTTGTGAATATTGTCTTTTTCGTTATGGGATGTATTTCCGATCCGCTAGTAAATATCATGCTTTTTATGCCGATTTTCCAACCGCTTATTCAAGCCTCCGGTTTAAGCTCGATACATTTTGGGATAATGATAGTATTGAATGCGATGATTGGATTAATTACTCCCCCCGTTGGAGCGTTATTAATTACCATAAACAGTTTTGATAAGGTGAAATTTTCTGATCTAATGAAGGAGACTTGGCCTTTTATTCTTATCGAAGTCTTTGTCTTAGGAATAGTCGTTTTTTTCCCACAAACAGTTTTGTATATTCCCAATTTATTGTTCGAAAAGTAGACAGAGGAAAGGAGAATATTTGAACATCGATAACACCGTACTAAGCGCGCTACAGGCCGGACGCATCGTCGTCGGCTGTATGATATCCGAAATGAGAAGCCCTGCAATCGGCCCCGTACTCGATGCGGCGGGACTCGATTTCATGATCCTTGATATGGAGCACGGGGCCTTTTCCTACGAAACCGTCAACGACATCCTGCTCGCTTGCCGTGGGACACGGGTGGTTCCTTTCGTGCGGGTTCCGGAAATCCGGCGGGAATGTTTCCAGAAACCCCTCGACGCGGGGGCTTTCGGGGTCCTTGTTCCCAGGGTTGAAAAGAGGGAAGAAGTTGAAGAGGCGGTACGGTACTCCCGGTACGCTCCCGAAGGGGACCGTGGCCTATCCCTGCGCCGTGCGCACGGGGGCTTTCGTAAAGCTCCGCGCGATGAGTTTACGGACGCCGCGAACCGGCGAGTCATGGTAATGGTGCAGATTGAAACCGAGAGAGGAGTCAGGAACATCGATTCCATTTTGGAAACTCCGGGACTTGACCTGGTTTTTATTGGACCTTCCGATCTGGCCCATTCCTACGGAATCGGCCGGGCGAATGAGATGCGGGAAGAGATCTCGCGGGTTGTTCGGACCTGCGCGGAGAAAAAGATAGCTTCTGGCATACACCATGCTGATCTCTCCTATGTCAGCGAACTCGTCAGGAACGGGCTGCAGTTCGTTTCTTGCAATACCGAAATCGGGGCGCTGATCGGCGCTTTCTCCGATGCCGCTGGTATGCTTCGGAGCCCGCGGGAGGCCCCGAAGTGAAATTCAAAGACCAAAGACCCCGGGTGAAAGAAGACCCCTTCTTTATCGGAATAGATATTGGAACGGGCAGCGTCAAGGCTATATTAGTCAACTCCCGGGGTACGGTCCTGGGCTCCTCGGCGTCGGAATACACGACTCGGTATCCCGGCTCTAGACAGGTTGAACAGGACCCGGAAGACTGGTACCGTGGGGCGGCGGAGGCAGTCCGCCGGCTTGTCGTGGAAAGCTCGATTGGTCTAGCAAAAATCGCGGGAATTGGCCTTTGCGGGACCTCACATGCACCGATCTTACTGGATGGGGGAGGAAAAATCCTTCGCCCAGCGATTCTCTGGAGCGACCAGCGCAGCGGCCGCGAGGTGGAGGAACTGAAGGCCGAAGCGGAAAAGGAAATAAGTGAACTAACTTGGAACGACATCAATTGCACATGGACCCTACCCCAGCTCCTCTGGATACGGAGACACGAGCCGGAAACGTACAAGAAAGTCCGGAATCTGCTGATTTCCAAGGATTATCTCGTGTACCGACTTACCGGCAGGATGGCCACGGATTTTTCATCTGCCGTCAGCACTCTGATGGTCGATGCAAGTACTGGAAAATGGAGCGGCAAGCTCGTGAGTCGGGCGGGTCTCAATTTTGATATTGTTCCAGAGATCCTTGCTCCGGCGGACGTCGTGGGAACCCTGACTGCCGAAGCGGCACGGGATTTTAATCTTCTCCGGACAACCCGTGTCACAGCGGGCTTTCTCGATTCCGCCGCTGAGATGGCCGGACTTGGTGCCCTGGATGAGCCGATCGGTGTCATCCGGCTGGGTAACGCCGGAGGGGTCATGACGGTGAAGGGAAAAGGAAGACACAGGAAAAACTGCCTAGCGTATCCCCACCCTGTGGAGCCCCGCTGGTACTATCAAGCCGGAACTAATGCTTGCACAACCTCCCTGCTATGGGTCCGGAACCTTTTCGCTAAAAAAGGGAGGGGCTTGTCGTATCCCCGGATAGATGCCTTATCCCGGCAGATCCCTCCCGGCGCCGAGGGCCTTCTGTTCCATCCCTATCTTCTTGGGGAAAGGAGCCCCCACTGGGAACCTTGTCTGCGGGGAGGGTTCAACGGTTTGACCCCGACTCATGGAAAGGCGCACTTCTTCCGGGCCGTCCAGGAGGGAGTTGCCTTTTCATTGAGGGACTGTCTCGCCGAGGTGGACTGGACAGGGGTGTCCGAAGCTCGAATCTGTGGGGGCGGTGCGAAGAGCGAATTTTGGTGTGAGGTTATCGCGGATGTTTTCGGTCTCCCCGTGGTGCGGATGCGGTATGATGACGCATCGGCTTACGGGGCAGCACTTCTCGCGGCTGCCTCAGTAACTGGGAGGGGGATCGAGGGTCTCGCTGGCAAATGGGTACGCCGGAAGGACAGGTTCGATCCAGACCCCGTGCGGCATGAGGTATACCGGAAAATTCATGAGCGTTACCAAGCCTTTGCGAAGGGTCTTACGGGATTTTATAAGATCGACCACTGCACTTAACGCAAATCGTTCCAGGGCAGTTAGCCCTGCTTTCTGCATCAACGAATGAGAAGGGGGTCCGAGGCGAATAATTTATTAATGGGAGAAATGCGGGCTAATCATATACGCGCATTTCGAATGTTTACGAGTGGACTTCTCCCCGGGTTTCTTCGACATTGATCTTTAGGGCGTCGCCTTCGATCCTGCTGAACCTATGAACAGCGAGACGTTTACGGTTTTGGCTGATCGAAAGGATTTGGGCCTATTGTCCCTTTAGTCTGGCGTGAAGGGAATTATTTCCACCAGGTCGAGCGGCATCGATTCTCGGATGACGATACCATGGTGTTTCGACCAGGATTCGCCGTTTATGGTCGTGAGTTCCCGAGTAAGGTCTGGATTGTGGAGTACAAGAGTTATAGTTATAGGAAAAGCTATCTCGAGATGCAAACCTCCACCGCTGTCTGAGAGCATAACGAGGGGGTAAAACCGGGACTGGACGAGGTGATTAACAGACACGGGCACCGTTGGAGGCGGTACGCGTGCTTGTCGCGCTGCTTTTGGATGGAAAACGCGGCGTTTAGATTGATTCGCAGGCACGCTAAAGACAGACATCAGTTCAAGAGGACAGGTACGAGACGAACGGGTTAGGTGAGGTGATCCGTATCCAAACCGGGGGACGGCCGCCCGATTTTGACAATGTGCGCAGGATAAGTCACGTATCATCGGGGTCCTCAATGATGGCGATCACCTTTATTGCCGCGCCGCACTCGGCACACACGAATGGAGTGACTTCCTACGCGGTTTAACATTCCGGGAACTTCAAAGGTCGCTTTGCCGAGTTCTCCAGGGGTATTACAACTACTATGGATTTGCGGGAAACACGGCGACGCTGAGCAAATTTGCCATACGATAGAGAGAATGGGGTAAAAGTTGGTAAATAGGCGAAGTCAGCGGAAGAGTTACAACTGGGAAGAATTCCAGGAGCTTCTCAAGCGCTTTCCCTTACCCAGAGCCAGGATCGTGAAAAGTTACCGTTGGATTTAAGCTGCTAATAATCTGTGAACTTGCCTGAAGAGTTGGATGCGGGAAATCTTCCCGTCCACTTCTATGAGGGGCCGGGATCAACGGATATAAGGTTGAGATCGTCTGGCATCGCCGGGAAACCAGGAGGCAAACAGAGAAAACAAACTTCAACCTATCGTATCGGGAGAAACCGGTCTACTCGACTCAAATCGGCCTTTGAGAGATGCCTCTCTGTCTTACAGGTTATGGGGAGAAATATTCGCCACCCAGGCGAATTGGGCAGCGGGATGTCCATGAGGCTGATCAACAACTTGCTGGGCGCCGTCAACGGCCTGGCGGTTGCCCAGGCCATGACCCTGGGGAAGAAGACCAGTCTCGATCCTCAAGCCATACTGGGGATTATTACCAAGAGCGCCGGCGATAGTTCGATGTTCTGGAACCGGGCGCGCCAGATGGTCAGCGGGGACTTAATCTGCCGATGGAGCTTGATATTCTGGTGAAGGACCTGACCAATATTCTGGAAATGGGCCATTCTTTGAAAATCCCTCTCTTCCTGGGCGCGGTGGCCAAGGAAGTCTTTCAAATGGCCAGTCGCATGGGCTGGGGAAAATAGAGCGAATCGAAGTTGGTAAAGGCGGTGGAGATGCTGGGGGGATAGGACGAGACATAGACGTGCAGTGCTGGATATTAGGAGACGTGTCGATGAGGGTTAAATCCCCATGTTTCAGAACCGGTGCAAGGTCGATTCATGAATCGCCCTTATAGGGAAATAGGGGATATTTAATTCGAAGGATGTTTTTTAAAAGGAGAAGGAAACGATGACCAGCCGAGAGAGAGTACTGACCGCCTTAAGTCATAAAATTCCCGATCGGGTTCCCATCGACTTCGGGAGTTTTCCCGGGGCTACTTCCATGAACGTTTGGGCCTATAAGAATCTTCTGGAATACCTGGGGATCAAACGGGACGTGCGCATCGGGGCCCTGATCATGTTCACCGCGGAGATCGACCAAGACATCCTGGAGCGGTTCCACGTGGACACCAAGACCATCACTCCCTCGATCTCCCTTAGCGAATTTGGAACCCCAGAGGAGTTCGTGGACAAACCCTGGGGAGTCCGGTGGCAGAGGTCGACGGACTACACCTATGCCCCGGTGGAGGGGCCTTTCCAAAAGATCGCTAATCCGACCGTGGAGGACCTGAAAAATTACCGATGGCCGAAGGCGTCGGAGATCGAAAATTTCGCCAACTGGCGGGAAAAAGCCCGGCGGCTCCGCCAGGAAAGCGACAAGGCCTTGGTGGCACGGGTCATGCCTGGAATTGTGACTTATGCCCAATTCCTGCGGGGGTTCGAGGATTGGGCCGTCGACCTGGCGCTGAACCCCGATTTTAGCCGGGGGCTCCACGAAAGGCTGGCGGATATCTGGATCGAGACGGTGAGCCTGGTGGCGGAAGCTGTCGAGGACAACGTGGACATCATCATGTTCGGGGATGACCTGGGAATCCAGAATCAGCCCATGCTCAGCCCGGCCATGTTCCGGGAGCGCATCAAGCCTCTCTTGACCCGAATGGTAAAGACCATCAAATCCCGGACCCAGGCCAAGATCGCCATGCACACCTGCGGGTCTGTTTACGCCTTCATCGAGGACTTTATCGATATCGGGATCGACGTGCTGAACCCGATGCAGTCCAACGCCAAAGACATGGAAGCCCCGAAGGTCAAAGCCAAAGCCGGCAATCGAATCGCCCTATGGGGTGGAATCGATACCCACGTGGTAATGCCCAAAGGATCTCCGGAGGATGTGCGGCAGGAGGTGAAAAAGAAAATTTCTATTTATGGTCAGGGAGGAGGGTATATGCTTTCCCCCGATCATAACGTCCTTGTGGACGTCCCTCCAAAGAACCTGATGGCCATGTTCGAGGCGGCCTTGGAGTTCGGGAAATATTAAGTGCCTAAAATCCCAGAAAAAAATGATATACAGCTCTAAGCTTAACGTTTCTTTCGTTTTTTTAACTTGGAAAAACATTTAATCTTGAAGATGAAGATGGGGACATCCTATATTGTTCCTGTCAAGAGAGAAAACGAAAATATTTTATCCTATATAAAAACAGCAAGTTAAAAACACCTTCTGATTTTGGGAACACCTCTCCCGATGAATCCTATGACAGATTTGTATTTAACTCGACGAATCTCTCGCCCATGACGAACTCTGAATCTCAGCGTTATCAGTATCCGGCATGCCACACCCGGGTGGCCACCCAGCATCCCTTATCCAGATTCCAAAGTTCAGCGAGAGGCCCAGCATTGTCCCGCTCGAGGTCTCCCATGAGCCTCAACGTTGGTTCTCGGGCTCTCTCGTCGAAAATGATAAATGTTTTTACTCGGCGTTTAGATAAGCCGGATCAAACGCCTCCTTTTTCTTCATCAAGGTCCAAGCAATCAGAAGCATTTTAGCCGATAGCTTCACGATCCTCTTTGTGTGAATCCCTTTCTCTTTCTCCCGACCACGAAGCTTCCTTGTATAATAGAGCATAAAATCCCGATTCTTCGTCGAGGCAATGAAAGCCGCCTGATACAGCGCATAGCGTAAATCGGATTTGCCCCTCTTGGAGATCTCCGGAGTGGCCTTGTCCGAATTCTTGCCACTTCGATCCGCACTGAGGTCTAATCCACCCATCTTCAATACCTGTTTGCCATTCTGGAATCGATCAGGATCTCCTATCGCTCCCAATACCTTGGCCGATATATCAGGACCAAACCCAGGAATCGTTAGAAGATATTGGTACTGAGGAAACTGCTGACAGAGCTCCTCGATCTTGTCTTCCGTCTCCTCGATCATCTCTCGAAGCTGCCTCAACCCCTCCACCATGACCTTTGCCTCATGCTCCACCCCAGGCACCCCCTCACAACCAATCGACGCCCCTGCCTTCTCCCATACCCCCTCTAATCGCCGCCTCTGCTCCATACGGACCCGGCGAGATGTCACCCGCTCGATAAACGGATCAATGTCTAATTGCGTGATCATGGAGGGAGGAAAACACCACCTCACAATGGCCATACCCTCCCTCTCGGATCGCCCATAATGGCCATCCATCTCCGGAAAATACTGCGCAATCAGATGATTCCGAATCCGAACCCGATAGCTCTGCTCTTGTCTCTTGAGCCGCCTCTTTAATGAGAGCAAACCCCGAAGCCCCCTTAACTCTGCCGAGGGATGCTCATAATATAAACACTTGCCCTGAGAGATCAAATCCGCCACATTGGCCGAATCCTTTACATCATGCTTGTCCCACCGCCCATCTAAGGACTCCCGGTTTCTCTTCACCGTCACCCCGGAAACCAATACCACCATCCTCCCTAATGTGATCAAATATTCTCCCAGAGGTTTATGGTAATTGGCCGTCGGCTCCATCCCATAGACCACCTTCTTCAAACCATGCCGCACCCCAAGGACCTCGGCGTGTTCCAGGAGCTTTCTGAAACCTTCATGGTCGTTGCTAAAGACAAGACGCCTCAGTAGTGTTTTGCCCGTCGCTGTCCCCAAAAAGGCGTGATGCCGATCCTTCGCAATATCGATCCCTACAATCAAATGCTCCCCCGAATGCCTTACCTCTTGCCTCAGTTGACGAAATGCTTCCAGCCTGCTACGATTCAGTTCATCCATAAGAAACCTCCTTTAAGAATCTGAGTTTGTTGGACACTTACTCTTATCTCTTAACAGGAGGTTTCTTTTTGTGGTAGATTATAAATAAACTTTTTCTACCTTACTCTTTGAGGCTTAACCTCGCTCCCCCATAATATATAACGTTGGTTCAAATACAACTTGACATTAAATGAGAGAAGCAGTAGCATTGGGACATATGCCGAGACAAGCGAGACTCGATGCCTCTGGGACGTTGCATCATGTGATGGCCCGGGGGATAGAGGGAACCAACATCTTCACAGTTCGGATTATGGGGACATCCTATATTGTTCCTGTCAAGAGAGAAAACGAAAATATTTTATCCTATATAAAAACAGCAAGTTAAAAACACCTTCTGATTTTGGGAACACCTCTCCCGATGAATCCTATGACAGATT
>Ga0209835_1001035_pt1 | contig 16295 bp, 17 predicted proteins | sample LakKivwa52mmetaG_FD_184138 | JGI IMG/M metagenome (GOLD analysis project Ga0209835, IMG submission 184138) | Anoxic lake water microbial communities from Lake Kivu, Rwanda to study Microbial Dark Matter (Phase II) - Lake Kivu water 52m metaG... | ecosystem: Environmental > Aquatic > Freshwater >...
TCTCAATGAAGAGAGTATTTTACAGCCCATGATCGAAGGCCATAAAATTCTTAATGCACGCCTATAAACACTTAAGCGTGCATATTCAATCAATAACCATAATTTAATTATATTTATCATTTTTTATAATTGCCAGCATTCTTTTATTATTTTTAATAATTTTTTCATTTTAAATATTTACTGTCTTGGCACTAAATATTTAATGTCAAAATATAAATCAATTACAAAGTGCTGAGGAATTGCTAACAAATGCCCTCAGGCAAGGAAGTATTAGACGTAGACCAATAACAGCGCGCAAGAAGTGGCTAGGTGTTTGCTACAGAATTACTAGGGGGCGCAAGGCCAATCACCAATCGCTCAAAATCATCGACTGGCACTGGTTTTGAGAAAAAATAACCCTGGAATCTATCGCAACCCAGATGTTTCAACATCTCAAATTGCGTTTCAGTCTCAACACCTTCAGCGACAATTTCAAAATTTAGACCTAATTACTATGCAAATTAGCAATTAGTATACTGTATATTCAGCGAAGTTTTTGTGCAACGACTGTGCAACGTGGTTTTTTGCAAAAATGTTAGTAGGCAATACCGCTAACATCCTTGCTATTATTGGTGCCCGGGGCCGGAATCGAACCGGCACGCCCTTGAGAGGCGAGAGATTTTAAGTCTCTTGTGTCTACCAATTTCACCACCCGGGCGGATGTAAGGTCAACATCAAATTGCGGTGCGTATTCTAACACTTACTGTGGTTTTTTCATCAAAAATTCACACATAATTTAATATTTTTTGTCGCATAGATATCAAGACTGCCATTCGGAGAGGATTTAACTAAAACACAACAAAACAGCAGTGCTATTTACTCACCAACTCTTTTTCAATTTTCCAGGCATTGCCTTCGCGCTGAAACTGCAGCTCTTTATTTAGATTTGAAGAGTAATTAACAACCGGGATGCCCTGCACATCACACTTCTCCCTGCACGATTGCACTCGACAATCACGCCATTCGCGTTCACAGCCAAAATCATGCGCTCTTCTTCGGGCACATGATAGGTTAACTGCTTAAGATTAGCACCCGCAGGGTACCTGACCAACGGGTTAACAAGCTGAGCATTCATGATGCATACTCCTTAAGCGTCTAGCGCTTTATCCAACTCTGGATAAAGCATATTTCAATCGACTAACGGCTATTAGGAGATAATTTACAGAGTTGGCAGCAGCCTAAAAATCAGGGTAAGCACGTAAGGGTAAACCCTTATACTCGCAAAGCCAGCAAGCACAAGGGTGTAAGCAAAATTGATTATATTTGAGGCTTATTGTTTCTTAATCAGCCGATGCAATTCCATTCCCATCAGCATCGCCAGAATAAATAATACGATTTCATAACCGCCCACTGCCAGCACTGCCAATGCCGGCCCCGGACAAATACCCAACATTCCCCAGCCAATGCCAAATGTAGCCGCACCTATGATGTGCGGCATATCAATCTGTGAAGATTTAGGAAGCTGCATAGTTTCATTGAGATAGCTGTGTGTGCGTTTTTTTGCATGCCTGAATGCAAAAAAGCTGACACTGATTGCGCCCACCATCACCAGCATCAATGAAGGATCCCAATCACCGGCAATATCCAAAAAGCCGATCACCTTGGCAGGATTAGTCATCCCTGAAAGTATCAAACCTACACCAAACAGCAAGCCCGCCAGCCATGCCGAAATATTCTTTTTCAACATTTATCGTTCCTCTTTTTCAATTCAGATGATGTGTCAAATATACGGTAATCACACCGGCACCCATAAACACCAATGTTGCGATGACTGAACGTATAGAGAGTCTGGCAATACCGCATACGCCATGTCCGCTTGTGCATCCGGAACCGAACCTGCTACCCAGCCCTACCAGCAGACCCGCTAAAACAATGTGCAAATGAGAGGCTTCTAGGTGTAATGTCGGCAACTGCGCAAAGCGGCCATATAGAAAAGGTGACAGTATCAAACCAACAATAAACGCTAACCGCCACGGGATATCAGCGCGATGCGCACTGGATATGCCGCCGACAATGCCGCTGATGCCGGCAATTCTGCCATTCAGTAGTATCATTAAACTAGCGGCAAGCCCAATCAGCGCGCCACCCAGCAATGATGACCAAGGTGTAAAGTGTTCCATTTTTTTACTCCAAATTCAGTTGTTCAATCAAGCTAAACATTTATCCTTGCTGTGGCTCCGGCACACCGCATTTGCGATTAGCCGGCACGGCAATATCAATCATTTTTGGCTTGGGTAAATTAAGGTTTTTCATGATATCAATAAATTCCTGCTTGGTTTTGCTGGCAAGTCTTGGGTTAATTAATTTCTCCTGCGCAATTGAACTCACCCTGCGACCATTGTAATCGTGTCCGGGGTACACCAAAGTCTCGTCAGGCAAGCTAAATAATCGTCCGGCAATTGCATCATACAACTGCCCCGCATCACCGCCTTGAAAATCTGTGCGGCCACAACCGTTAATCAGCAAACTATCTCCGGTAAACAAACGATCGCGCCACAAAAAACTCACGCTGCCGGGGGTGTGCCCCGGCGTAGAAATCACTTTAATGCGTTCGTTACCAAACGTTAGCTCATCACCGTCCTGCAATTGAATATCAGCAGTCTCAGCTCCACAGGCCTGACTTACTGCAGTTTTAGCCTGGGTAACATTTTTTAATTTGCCGCCACCGGTAATGTGGTCTGCATGTACATGTGTTTCTAGTGAATAGATAAGCGCTAAGCCTGCCGCATCAATAAAACTCAAATATTCATCAATATTATCTGTCACCGGGTCTATCAGCACGGCCTGCTTGCTTGTATCGTCTGCCAGCAGATAAGTCAGCGTTGATGACGTTTCATCATAAAACTGTTTAAACATTTGCCTACTCCTTCAATAAAAATACTTGCATTGCTTTTCATTACATTATATATTTTTATATATTATATTATTCTTAATTATTTTAATATGCAAGTAAAAGAAATCAACTTTAATGATCTGAGAGCATCAGCAGACAAAGCCTGCGCCTTGATGAAAGTCATAGCCAATAGTGACAGGCTGATGCTGCTGTGCCAAATGTCACAGCAGGAGATGTCGGTAGGTGAGCTGGAAGCCAAGCTAGATATTCGCCAGCCTACTCTTTCCCAGCAGCTCACTGTGTTGAGGAATGCAGGTCTGGTGAACGCCAGACGTGAAGGCAAAAATATCTATTACTCCATCAGCAGCAAAGCTGCATTGGCGGTCATGCAGGTGCTATATCAAGAAATTTGTGTAAATTCGGAGCATAAAGAATGACTTTATTGACAGTCGCAGAACCATTATTAGTGGCCTCAACACTAGGCTTATGCATCGGCTTTTTGATGGCAATCACTGGTGCAGGTGGTGCCATTTTGGCACTGCCCTTGCTGACGCTCCTGCTCCACCTTACCATGCAGCAAGCTGCACCCATTGCCCTGATGGCGGTATTCGCAGTGTCCAGCATTGCAGCTGTCATCGGTTTAAAGCAAGGCCGCGTTCGATATAAAGCGGCAGCACTATTGGCTGCCACAGGTGTTGCAGCAGCGCCGCTGGGCGTGAGTCTGGCCATAAAAACACCTGCAGTAATACTGCATGGCTTATTTATTGTAGTGCTGTGTTATGTTGCGTGGCGTGTACTGCGTAATAATCTGCTCAGTGATGAAATGTGCACACTTACTCAAACACCTTGTCAGATTAACCCAGCCACTTCAAAACTGTTTTGGACGGCTGGCTGCACCAGACGCATGCTGATCACAGGCGGAACAGCCGGCTTTTTGTCAGGGCTGCTTGGTGTGGGTGGCGGTTTTATCGTAGTGCCAAGCTTGCAAAAAATTAGCAATCTTGAGCATCGCATGATTGTTGCCACCACCCTCACCATGATCGCCTTAGTCTCGCTAGTCAGTGTGCTTACTTATGCCAGCCATGCAGAAATTATTTGGCAAATTGCCCTGCCATTTATGCTGGCAAGCATCGCTGGCAGTCTAGCTGGGCGCAGCATATCCAACAAAATTCCGCAGCGCACCAAACATATCATCTTTGGATCTATGGCGCTCATGATTGCACTAATGATGCTAGCACGGCTAATAATCGAGTTTAATTAAAAGACAGCATCAGCGCGAGACAATAAAAAAACGGCGAATCTATCAAAGATTCGCCGTTTGTATTGGAGCGGGAAACGAGGTTCGAACTCGCGACCTCAACCTTGGCAAGGTTGCGCTCTACCAGCTGAGCTATTCCCGCATGAACTTTAACTGCTAAAACCTGGAGGCGCGAGCCGGAGTCGAACCGGCCTAAACGGCTTTGCAGGCCGCGGCATAACCGCTTTGCTATCGCGCCATCGAATTCAGCATTATAGCGCACTGAATTTTGTTACTAAACTACTATTTAGCCTAAAAATAAATGATTAGGCTTAAAAAATAAATGAGTTCACTTGAAACTAAAACGGCGAAAGCATGTTGTGCATTCGCCGTTTTTTAGAATTTGGAGCGGGAAACGAGGTTCGAACTCGCGACCTCAACCTTGGCAAGGTTGCGCTCTACCAGCTGAGCTATTCCCGCATTGTCATTACGTTGTGTCATCGTTAAGACAGGCGCCATTATAGTGATTTTGGCAATATCGTCAAGCAAAAATCTCTGAATTTTTACACTTTATTGACGCTTAATTTGAGGGCTGGCGGCGCGCAAATAATAAGCCATTGATAGCAATGTTAAAAATGCAGCCACAGCAATCAATACTTGCCCAAATACTTGGGTCGGGAACGTACCAAAGCCGCCCAAGGGAATCGCATCCCAATACAGCAGGAATAGAATAGCAATCATCTGCACCGCGGTTTTTATCTTGCCTATCATGGCGACGCCCACACTGCTGCGCTGACCGGCACCCGCCATCCATTCACGCAAAGCGCTGATGGCGATTTCGCGGCCGATAATAATCAGCGCGATCACCGTCCCTACGCGCTCAAACTCCACCAGCACAATCAAGGCTGCTGCCACCATAAGCTTATCCGCAACCGGGTCTAAAAATGCACCGAATAAGGAAATCTGCTGCCATCTTCTGGCCAGGTAACCATCTAGCCAATCGGTAACAGCGGCCACCGCAAAAATAACAGTAGCCGTCACGTTGACCCAGTGGGCGGGAATCGCACCAAAACGCTGCGGGTCGGTGGGCAGATAAAACACAATCACGAAGACGGGGATCAGCAGAATACGCAGCCATGTGAGCATGGTTGGAATGTTACAAATCATGTGAACTTCTCCCCTAACAAGCTTTTGTTCAACTAATGCAGCACATCATAAATTTTTTCTGCCAGCGCACGGCTAATGCCTTCCACGTTGGCAATTTCGTCAATACTAGCACTTTTTACACCATCCAGCCCACCAAAGCGGGTTAGCAAGGCTTTACGGCGTTTGGCCCCTATGCCTTCAATATCTTCCAAGCTGGAATGCAACCTGGCTTTGGCGCGTTTGGCACGGTGGCCGGTAATGGCAAAACGGTGCGCCTCGTCACGAATCTGCTGCAGCAAATGTAAGCCTTTGTTGTCTTTTTCCAGATTCACCATTTCACCCGTATCTGAAAAAATCATGGTTTCCAAGCCGGGTTTACGTTCTTCACCTTTGGCAATGCCGATCAGCAGAATATCATCCAAACCGACCTCTGCCATCACCTCAATGGCAACGCCAAGCTGACCTTTACCGCCATCGATGAAAATCAAATCCGGCCGTTTGCCTTCGCCCGCGGCTACTTTGGTGTAGCGCCGTGTCAGCACATCGCGCATCGCGGCGTAGTCATCGCCCGGAGTTATGCCAGTGATATTGTAGCGCCGATATTCACTATTCTGCAAATCACCGCGATCAAACACCACACAGCTCGCCACCGTGGCCTCACCCATGGTGTGGCTGATGTCAAAGCATTCCATACGCTCCACATTGTCTGGCAGGCGCAACGCCGCGCGCAGTGCCAATAACTTGGCCGATTGATTCGCAGTAGTGGCGGCACGTTGACTCAGCGCGAGTTCAGCATTGGTTTGTGCCATTTTCAGCCACACGCGTTTATCGCCGATGGGATTGGTGTTGATTTTCACCTTACGCCCTGCCTGCTCGCTCAGCACTTCTTCCAGCACTGCGGTCTCAATGTTCACGCCGGTCACAATCAGGGGCGGTGTATTCTGCGCCATATAATGCTGGGCAATAAACGCTTCCACACTATTTTCCAGATCTTCGCCTTCAGTGTTTTTCGGCATGTAGCTGCGGTCACCCAAATGGCGCCCACCGCGTATCATGACCAAGTTAATGCAGTGCTGACCTTCCAGCTCAGCGCAGGCAATCACATCAGCGTCTGACACATTAAAATCACTGACAAACTGTTTGGCCTGCACTTGACGCAATGCCTGCATGCGGTCGCGAAACAGCGCCGCCTGCTCATATTCCTGCTTGGCGGCAGCGTTATTCATCTGCTCACCCAAAGCATCCATCACCTCGGTGGTCTTGCCCTGCAAAAACAGCGCGGCCTGATGCACGTCACTGCGGTAATCTTCTTCTGAAATCAGCCCTACACATGGTGCGGTGCAGCGTTCAATCTGGTGCTGCAGACATGGACGGCTGCGATTGGAAAACACCGTATTCTCACAAGTGCGCAGCTTAAAGACTTTCTGCAATAGCTGAATGCTTTCGCGCACCGCCACCGCATTAGGAAAGGGCCCAAAGTATTGGCTGCCTTTACGCTGTGTGCCCCGATGAAAGGCCAGCCGTGAAAAAGTGTCACCCGTGAGCGTGATGTAAGGATAAGTTTTATCATCGCGAAACAGCACGTTATAGCGCGGCATCAACCCTTTAATCAGATTATTTTCCAGCAGTAGCGCCTCGGCTTCGCTGCGCGTCACCGTAGTTTCAATCTTGACAATATTGCTCACCATCATACGCGTGCGCGGGCTGGGGATGTTTTTATTGAAATAAGATGAAACCCGCTTTTTGAGGTCTTTGGCCTTGCCCACATAAATCACCTCATCCGCAGCATTAATCATGCGGTATACGCCGGGGAGATTAGGCAGATTTTTGAGTATGAGCTTGGGGTCGAACATGGGCGTATTTTAACAGCCCGAGACTTGAATGGTGAGTTCGGTAACAGTAAATATACACTGTTACCGAAGAGATTTAATTTAAAAGCTATTCAGAAATCTTTTTGATATTCTCTAAGCCAGATTTAAAAATGCCGCTAATCGCTGCTTTGGCTGCTTCGTCATCCTGACCTTTCGCACCCGGATTCGCCGGATCTTTGCGCTTAAACATAGCACGCCAAGTCACAATACTTTTGCCCTCACCTGCAGCTTCCACTTTTAATGTTCCGCCGAACTCCCGCACTGGTAGCACACTCTCGGTGATTTCATATTTCACGGTCATGCCTGCTGCGTCATAGCTCACCAGCACTTCATTAATCGCACCGCCATCTTGTGTGGTCAGCACGCGAGTGGCACCAGCTTCATCAGCTTTGCCGGAAGTAATCGCTGTTTTTGCAATCGCAGGGTGCCAGCTCATATCCCCAAAATTGCCAATTTTTGCCCAAACTTTGTCAGCCGGTGCATTTACTTCAATCGTCTCTTTATAGCGGATTGTTTCGTCAATCGCGGCCACCGCCAAGTTGCTAAACGCCACCATTGAAACAAACATCGCAGTCAATAACTTGCTCATAAAAACCTCAAATGGATGAATTAAAAAAAGCGCCCGTAATGGGCGCGCAACAATATACAGGTTTCTTGACTGGTTTTGGTAACCGCCAAGAAAAAATTCACCAATTTGTTTAGTTGGCTAAGGTGCTGATTTCACTCGTCCAGCAGTTGCCCGGCAATCGCCCAATCCTCATACGCCACCTCTTCAAACGTGATGTAAGTATATGGCTTGGGTTTATGCGCAACACGCTCCAGCGTTTCGGTAATTTCTTTGGCAATTTGCGCCTTTTGTTCGCGGGTCACTTCTCCGGCGAGTTTGATGTTGACGTATGGCATGTTGCACTCCTTGAAATTGTTCCAACACGATGAATATTATCAACATTTTAAGACCACTACTTACTATTATAGTTTGATAGAAGATATGTCTAAAAAATGATATCTTCAATATAGTGAGAAATTCAACTCTGAAAAACATACGGGTATATTCTAGAAACGAAAGCGATCTACAGTCTATTATTTTGTAACTGAATATAGACGCTAACTTATCATTCAAACTTTAGGCAATAAAAATGAACGCTCTTGTATTTTCAAAAGAAGATTTGTGGAAACAATACGAAATTAGTGTCGATTTGTATAAGCACTATCTTAAACTCACGATAGAAATTAATGTCTTCTACTACGCGATTACTGGAGCAATAGTGAATCGCGCTTCCAATTCTTATGAGCATACTTTTGGCTATATTTTTTATTTACGGATGCGCAATAAATCGTTACTCACGTGACGAGATGTCCCGAATCCGAAATGCCCTTCAGTTGTTTGTTGTACCAGAATTTGCAGTACTTGGTTGGTTATTAATTATTTTCGCAGTACTAATGGTGCTAGTAGCAATGAGTTTAGGAGCTATTCTGATGGGGTGTGTCAATATTTCCTAAATTACCAATCAAACAGGTTCACTTAAAATCTTTCAGAGTCAACTCACGCAAACAAATTAGCATGTCAACTTACATAAAAAACTTAAAACCTATGCATCTAGTTCTTATCGCTAGCATACTTATGCTTTGCTGCTGTGCGAAACACTACATGGGTGCAACTTATTCTGATCCCTACGGTTTTTTCAGCGGTGTATTGCACGGATTTGTATTTCCTTTTGCACTCATTTCAAAGATTATTTCCTGGGGATCATCAATTTTCGATATCAATATTTTCACTGACATCGAATTTGTTGGTAGGCCAAACACAGGATTATTTTTTACTACATCGGCTATTTTTTTGGTTTATCAGCATGGATCGGTAGTGCCACAAAGTAATCGGTGGTCTTTACAAAGCGTCCTAATAGCTCAAAACATCTTTAGACAACTCTTCGTAACTCTCCAACTATCCCCGCAAACACTCCCTGAAACATTGCTTCAGTGAGCCGTTTAGTTTGGGTGTTGTAGCGGCTGCAATGGTAGCTATCAAATAACACCAAACCCTTTGGCAGTAAATGCCGCGCAGCATGCGCAAATTTATAATCTTTGAGCTTTAAATCAAACGCTTTCAGCACCGCTGCATGTGCCACATTCCCCAATGCCAAAATAACACCACCCTGCGGCATACTTTTTAATTCAGCGGCAATAAACTGGTTGCAAGTAGCAATTTCAGCGGGCAGCGGTTTGTTGTCCGGCGGTAGGCATTTCACGGCATTGCTGATACGGCAGTTGATGAGTATTAAATCATCCCCCGCAGATTCTGAAACTGGCTTTGTGGCAAAGCCAAATTTGTGCAAGGTTTCATAGAGCAGCACACCCGCATAATCCCCGGTGAATGGTCTGCCGGTGCGGTTCGCCCCATGCATGCCTGGTGCCAAACCTACAATCAGCAGTTTGGCGTTGGCATCCCCAAAAGCTGGCACTGGCTTGCAGAAATAACTCGGGTGCTTGGCTTTGACTTCATCCAGAAAATTCGCCAGCCTAGGGCACTGGCGGCAATTGCTATCAAATACAGTATCAATGCCCATGCGGACAACCACTGACTTGCGGTATTTTGGTGTCGCTACGCAGAGTACGCACAATGTCGCGAATCAGGTTCAGCGTAAACACCAGCAGCAATATGGAAATCAGCAGTGACAATATCGGGTCTATCATCATCCAGCCGGTGAAATAAATCACCACACCTGCTGCGACTGCTGCCAGTGAGCCCAACAAATCGCCTACCACATGCAAAAACGCGGCACGGTTGTTCAAACTTTCGCCATGATGTTCCGCCTGATGATGCAGTTGTTTTGCCACAATTAAATTCACAATCAAACCCAGCGTTGCAATGACCATCAAGCCCAAGCCGCGCACTTGATGCGGGTTTTGAAAACGATGAATGGCTTCATACACCACATAAGCAATCACCAACAACATGGTGAGTGCATTAATCGCAGAGACCGCAATTTCCACGTAGCTCAGGCCGGATTGATGTCTGGCGACATGTTGCTTTCTGGATAAGGCACTCGCCATCCACGCCAACCCCAATGCGGTCACGTCAGTGAACATATGCCCTGCATCACTTAACAAAGCCAGCGAACCTGTGTACCAGCTCCCCACCGCCTCTACCACGGCGAAAATAAATATCAACATAAATGGAATCATGTAATGGTCATGATCATCGTGCTGGTGCTGTGAATGGTTCTGGGGGGAATGTGATGTAGTCATAAATAATAGCTAACTGAAAATAAAGTGTTTTAGGAAAGGCATTAAATTTTAAAAAGCTATAATAGCAAAACTTTTTTAGTCTTAGTCCCTCATGCTCAGTTATCGTCACGCTTTTCACGCAGGCAACCACGCTGATGTACTCAAACATTATGTATTGAGTCTGGTGCTTGCCTACACCAGCCAAAAAGATAAACCTTATTGGTACATTGACACCCATGCCGGAGCTGGCATGTATAGCCTGAGTGAGGGGTATGCCACGCAGAACGCGGAACATGCAGAGGGCATTGATAAACTGCTGGCTGCAAGCAATCTGCCGGAACCCCTCGCCCAATATGTAAGACTGATTCAGTCACTCAACGCAAGCGGGGCAAGGTTATACCCAGGATCGCCTGCGGTGGCTGAGCACTACCTGCGTGCAGACGACAGAATGCGTTTATTTGAACTGCACCCGAATGATTACAAAATTCTCAGTAGCAATTTCAGTGGACTCGGCAGACAAGTGAAAGCTGAAATGCAGAACGGCTTTGCCGGCATTAAAGCTTGTTTACCTCCGCCCACGCGCCGCGCAGTAGTGCTGATAGACCCGCCTTACGAAGACAAGCAGGATTACGACCACGTGGTGAAATGCATACAAGACAGCCTGAAGCGCTTTGCACAGGGGACTTATATCGTGTGGTACCCCATTTTGCAGCGTGCGGAACCCGCTGAGATGATTCAGCGCCTCAAAGCGTTGCATGCACCAGATTGGCTGCATGTGACGCTAAGCATTCACGCCCCCTCTCCTGAAGGTTTCGGCATGCACGGCAGCGGGCTGTTTATCATTAACCCGCCGTGGACATTGCCTAAAACCCTGACCGAAACGATGCCGGTGCTGACAGATTTACTCGGATTGGATGAGACGGCGCATTTCACTCTGGAAAGTCAGATTCATTAAATTTATGCATACAAACTGCTAAAATACTTCTCGTTTTATTATCTATCTAAAGGTTTTATATCCATGCAGCAAAACAGTCAACATTCAAAAACCGCTTATAAACAAAGTAACGTCATGACCAATATTCTGTTCGGCAGCCGCTGGCTGCAACTGCCGCTTTATTTGGGGTTGATTATTGCACAAGCGGTGTATGTATTCTTTTTTGGGGTGGAGCTATTTCATCTGGTCTCACACGCCAACACGCTGATTGAAGCCGACATCATGCTCATCGTGCTGGGTCTGATTGACGTGGTGATGATTTCAAACCTGCTGATTATGGTGATTGTGGGCGGCTATGAAACCTTTGTGTCACGCCTCAATCTGCAAGGCCACCCGGATGAACCTGACTGGCTGTCACATGTGAATGCCAACCTGCTGAAAGTGAAGCTGGCGACTGCCATCATCGGCATTTCATCAATTCACTTGCTAAAAACTTTTATCAATGCGCAAAACCTCACCGATAAAGTATTGATCTGGCAAACGATTATTCACATGACTTTTGTGGTGTCCGCAGTAGCAATTGCCTACATCGATAAACTGATGTCGCATTCAACACCGCCAGCTGAACACTAAATAAATAGCGCACTAATACATCAGCAGCACGGTTTGCGGTTTAGACTGACTATGGCGCACCGAAAACGCATGCACGGCAATAGTTTTTTCGTTTTCGGTTTCTACGCTGACGCGCCAGTCACCTTCAACTAAACCGGTCTTATAGGTATACCCACGAAAACCGTCATAGCGACCGCCTGCTACTTCGAAACCGGCTTTGGAGCGTGTCTCCCAGCCGGTTTTTTCATTGTAGTGCTGCCAACGATGCACCAGCTTGGTCTGCAAACCCGGCGGCGCAAATACCGATGAAAAGCAATACACACGCTGCTCGGGGGTCACCATCAGTTCATCACTGGTTTTACGCCACAACACCCACCAAGGTGAGGCCTGCTGCGTCAAAAGATAATGACCATTTTGCTTCTGAACATCATAGGCCACCGCCACACTGCGCTTCACCAGCGGTACCGGTGGAATCATATCCAGACTATAAGCCAGCATGAGCGCAGCTGCAATCAAGCCCACCGGCTTAATATTGCCAAAATGTTGCGGCGTTTTTTTGTATAACCAGAACGCGAGCGCCGCGCCCAGAAAAGTGCTCAAATAAAACCAAATGGAAAGTATGCTGCCCAGCACAAATGGCAATGCAAAATTGAACAGCAGCATGGCGCACAGGCCGAAGATAGCCCAGCTTAAGGTAAAACGCCGATACTCACTTTCCAGAAACTCGTTCGCCACCAGCAAAATACCCAAGATGGCAGTGGTGACCCAAGCCAGCCAATGACTAGAGCTTTTGAAATAGAGAATAAATAGCGCACTGAACAGGCTACCAAACAAAAACTGCAGCAGAAAATAAGGCAATCGCGGTGTTTGTAGAAAATTCAGCAGCTTGAAAATGCCTGCATAAACTCGATTGCTGGCAGTGGCTTCAGCGGAAGGCCTGCCTATCCAGTAAAGAATCGCGCCTGCCCCCAATAAATAAAACGCAAAAATATATAAATCCAACGGCACCACATTGTGGCCGATGGTGAGCGCATCCCATACGAAGCCACCGAAGAAAAAGATGACGGGCATAAAGTCTGCGAGTTTGCGTGCAAAAATTTGAATCGAGTTCATACGCTATATTTTAAAGTTTCTAACATATTAATTTTACGGACAAGAGCAAACCCTATTTAGCCGCCGATGTACGCTAATTGACGCCGATAAAACCCAATCTCGTCATTGCGAGGCTACAGGCCGTGGCAATCCAGAAAGCAGTTAGTTGTTAAAACTGGACTGCCGCGCTACGCTCGCAGTGACGACTAGAAATAATGACCAATAATGTACCCAATCACGATACCCACTATCAAGGCAATGGTCAGCCCACGATAAGTGATAACATCTCTGCTGTAGCCGCGCTTAATCGCCACAAACGATACTAGATAACCAATTGCGTTCAATAACCAGATAATCGACAGGCTGAGTACTTTAACAATTAACGGGCCTATCACCGGCACTAATGCAATCACTCCCAGTATCCAAGCAAATACATGCGAAACCGTGCCGAACACCAGCACCCCCGCCGTCACAGCTTTGGCATCCCAATTGAAATGCCAGGCCAGCAACACAAACGCCAGCAGTAAAAGACTTAGCGGCAGCATGCGTTTCCAAGCGCCGCGTTTGGGCGATTCGACAATGGTTTTAGCGTCAAACACTTCAGGAAGGTCAGGCAGGTGTAAACTCACAGCATCCTCGATTTATTCAAAACACAATGAACACGTAAAATTCATGCAATAAAAAGCCAGCGCCTATCATAACAACAGGGCTGGCTTTTTGCGAACAACAAGAACTTAAGCGTGTTCTACAATCGGAATCACTTTTTTGCCGCTGCTCAGAGATTCGAGCGCGGCTTTATATTCCGTCATCTGGTCAAAATTCAGGTATTTATAAATCTCGGCTGTATTCGCCAGTTTATTACCCACGGTTTCCAGATATTCTGCATGCGTCGGGATACGTCCCAGTTTGGCGCACACGGCAGCCAACTCAGCAGAACCCAGATACACGCGCGCATCTTTACCCATACGGTTATCAAAGTTACGCGTACTGGTTGAAAATACGGTAGCCTTATCTGCCACACGCGCCTGATTACCCATACACAGTGAACAGCCCGGCACTTCGGTTCGCGCACCGGCCACACCAAATACGGAATACACGCCTTCATCACGCAGTTGGGCTTCATCCATGCGCGTTGGCGGCGCAATCCACAAACGAGTTGGAATGCCACCAGCGCCTTCCAGCACTTTTGCAGCAGCACGGTAATGACCAATATTGGTCATGCAGCTGCCAATGAACACTTCATCAATTTTGTCACCGACCACCGCAGACAATGGTTTGATATCGTCCGGGTCATTCGGGCAGGCCACCAATGGCTCTTTGATGGTATTCAAATCGATTTCAATCACGTGCGCATATTCCGCATCGGCATCGGCTTCGAGCAGTTCAGGTTTCGCCAGCCATGCCTGCATCGCTTCAATACGACGCTGCAAGGTGCGTGCATCTTCGTAACCGTTCTCGATCATGTTCTGCAGCAGCACAATATTGGAGTTGAGGAATTCAATCACCGGCGCTTTGTTCAATTTAACGGTACAGCCGTTGGCAGAACGCTCTGCAGAAGCATCAGCAAACTCAAACGCCTGCTCCACTTTCAAATCTGGCAGACCTTCAATTTCCAGAATACGGCCATTGAATACGTTTTTCTTGCCCTGTTTGCCTACCGTCAATGTGCCTTCCTGAATCGCCGCATACGGAATTGCATTCACCAGGTCACGCAAGGTAATGCCTGGCTGCATTTCACCTTTGAAACGCACCAGCACAGATTCCGGCATATCCAAAGGCATCACGCCCATGGCCGCGGCAAAGGCCACCAAGCCAGAACCAGCCGGGAAAGAAATGCCAATTGGGAAACGTGTATGCGAATCGCCGCCGGTGCCCACCGTATCAGGCAATACCATGCGGTTCAGCCAAGAGTGAATCACGCCATCACCCGGTTTCAAGCTCACACCGCCACGGCTGCTCATGAACTCTGGCAAGGTGTGCTGCAATTTGATATCCACAGGCTTTGGATAAGCCGCAGTGTGGCAGAAGCTCTGCATCACCAGATCAGCGCTGAAGCCTAAACAGGCCAGTTCTTTCAGCTCGTCACGCGTCATGCCGCCAGTGGTATCTTGTGAACCCACTGTAGTAGCTTTAGGCTCACAGTAAGTCCCCGGACGCACACCCGTCACGCCACACGCTCTGCCCACCATTTTTTGTGCCAAGGTATAACCCTTGCCGGTATCTTTAGGAGCAACCGCCTGAATGAATAAATCTGAGGCTGGCAGACCCAGCGCCTTGCGCGCATTGGTGGTTAAACCGCGGCCAATAATCAACGGAATACGCCCACCCGCACGTACTTCATCCGGCATGGTGGTCGGCGCCAGTTCAAATGTAGAAATTACCTCACCCTGCTCATTCAGCACTTCGCCAGCATAAGGCTTGATGGTAATCACATCACCCATCTGCATTTTGGAAACATCGCACTGAATCGGCAATGCGCCTGAATCTTCAGCCGTGTTAAAGAAAATCGGGGCGATTTTGCTGCCCAGAATCACGCCTCCGCTGCGCTTGTTAGGAATATGCGGAATGTCATTGCCGATGAACCACTGCACAGAGTTGATTGCAGATTTACGTGATGATCCGGTACCCACCACATCACCCACGTATACCAGTGGCAGGCCTTTTTGCTTCAAGGTTTCGATTGTTTTTAAACCATCCGGCATTTTGTTGACCAGCATGGCTTTAGCGTGCAGTGGAATATCCGGGCGGCTCCAAGCCTCTTGTGCCGGACTCAAGTCATCGGTGTTGGTTTCGCCGTCTACTTTGAATACAACTAATTTAATTTCATCTGCCAGTTTAGGCGCTTTGGTAAACCATTCGGCAGCTGCCCAGGATTCCATCAGTTTTTTGGCATGCGGATTACCCGCCTTCATTTTTTCATCCACATCATGGAAAGCATCAAACATGAGAATTGTGCGTGAAAGCGCTTTCACTGCATGCTCAGCCATCGGTGTATCGAGCAATGCGACCAATGACTGCACGTTATAACCACCCAGCATGGTGCCTAAAATTTGCACAGCTTTTTCAGCGTTCATCAACGGAGAAGTCGCCTTGCCGTTGGCCACATCAGACAAGAATGCTGCCTTCACATAGGCAGCCTGATCCACCCCTGCTGGCGTGCGATTTTCGAGTAAATCCAGCAGTGTTTGTTCCTCACCCGCAGGTGGGCTTTTCAGTAGCTCTACCAGCTCGGCAACTTGTTCGGCTGAGAGCGGTAGTGGTGGAAGGTTTTGAGCTGCACGTTCTGCAACGTGGGCGGCATAAGCT
>Ga0209835_1001036_pt1 | contig 16291 bp, 10 predicted proteins | sample LakKivwa52mmetaG_FD_184138 | JGI IMG/M metagenome (GOLD analysis project Ga0209835, IMG submission 184138) | Anoxic lake water microbial communities from Lake Kivu, Rwanda to study Microbial Dark Matter (Phase II) - Lake Kivu water 52m metaG... | ecosystem: Environmental > Aquatic > Freshwater >...
TAGGAGTATATCAAAATAGATAAATTGTTATCCAATCAAGTCTGTTAGATTGACCGGCAAATGATTTTTAAGATATGATTGCTATTAGAAACATCCAACAAAAATAGGAGCGTCACTTTATGAAACTTGACTCGAAAAAAACTATCCTAGTCGGCTTCGCGTTTTTGACTATCAGCATGTTTTGGGTCGTCTATGACACGATTATATCGAAATTATTGATCAATTCATTTGGTCTTAATCAGACATGGTCCGGTGTCTTAATGGCGCTTGATAACATGCTGGCGCTTGTGCTTCTTCCTTTATTTGGCTTATGGTCGGACCGCACCAAATCCAAATACGGAAAACGGACTCCTTACATATTTTTTGGTACGATTGTCGCCGCCATCGTCATCGTTGGGGTCGGCATCGTCGATTACTATCAGCTGATGGCCGTTGAGGGCGCTGGCATCGGTCCCGTGCTTGGAACGACCGAAGCCGGATACACCTTCTTAGGTTCGGATTTGCTTTATTCAACCAAAGAATTAGCCACCGTCGCTCGTCGCAATTTAATTTTTAGCAACATAACTTCCGTCAATCCAACTTTATTAATCGTATTCATCGGCGTTTTGTTCATCGTCTTGATCGCGATGTCGCTATATCGGACGCCGGCCGTAAGCTTGATGCCCGACGTCACCCCCAAACCATTGCGTAGCAAAGCCAATGCCATCATCAACCTGATGGGAACGGTCGGTGGGATGATTTCGCTTGGTTTCATGACGTTTTTAGCTAAAGACTATCAATCATATATTCCGGCGTTTGCCGTACTCGCTGTACTCATGCTTGGCTTCCTAGCGGCGTTTATGTTCACCGTCAAAGAAGTCAAATGGGTCAAAGAAAATAATGATTTAATGGTTCGTGAAGGGCTGATGGACGAGAAAGAAGCCGAGGAAATCCTTGAGGGCAAAGAAGAAAAGATGCCCAAGGACGTTCGTCGCAGTTTCTTGTTGATATTGGCCTCGGTCGTTTTATGGTTCTTCGCCTATAACGCGGCGACGAGCAAATTCTCGGTTTACGCCACTGATGTATTGAATACCGGATTTACTTTGCCGCTTTTAGTGGCAAATCTGACCGCGCTTATCACTTTTATTCCTATAGGTATCCTCGCCACAAAAATCGGCCGCAAGAAAACGATTCTGATTGGTATCGGTATTTTAACGGCGGCGTTTGTGTTAGCAATTTTCTTAACCGAGCAAACGGCCTTACTTATTTGGGTGACGATGGCGTTGGCCGGCGTCGGCTGGGCGACGATTAACGTCAACTCATATCCGATGGTCGTCGAAATGTCGAAAGGTTCCAACATCGGTAAATATACCGGTTACTATTACACGGCTTCCATGGCCGCGCAAATATTCACGCCAATCATTTCCGGCGCACTGATGGATTGGCTGGGCATGCGCGTGTTATTCCCTTATAGCACTATTTTCATCATCGCTGCCTTCGGCACGATGTACTTCGTCAAACATGGCGATAGCAAACCGTTACGTCAAAGTAAACTTGAAGCGCTTGCTGGCGCTGACGATTAATTTACTTGCCTACCCTCTTCATCTAACAAAAAGATTGTTTTTGTCCTACAATTAATAAAGAGGTATCAAACATGATTGGTGAAGAATACGTTTTTAAACGACCTAATGGCGATTCCATACGAGGCATACGCTGGCCCAATCCCGAGGGCAAGGCAGTGCTTATCATCGTCACGGGCATGGAAGAACATGCCAGCCGCTATGAGCATTTCGCCGTTTCTTTCCATGAACAAGGCTTTGAAGTTTTCTGTCTCGACCACTTTGGACAAGGAGCCAATGCCCGCGATGAGAAAAAACGCGGCGTATGGCCGGTGGGCGCTTTCGAGACTACCGTCGATGTCGTGTCCGAGTTGATTGACAAAGTCAAAAACGATCGTCCGGTCTATTTATTTGGACATTCACTCGGATCATTTATCTCACAGCGTTTCATCCAAAAATATGGCCATAAACTTGAAAAAGTTGTTTTATGCGGCACGAATGGTCCCGATAAAATGGTCAAAATTGGCTTCATGCTCGCTAATTTGATAGTTGGTAAACGCGGTTATCAGAAAAAATCCAAACTATTTAACGACATGGTGTTTGGTGCCTACGCGAAATCGATCCCCAATGCCAAAACACCATTTGATTGGCTCTCATATAATGAAGAGAACGTCACCAAATATATCGAAGACCCATACTGCGGCTATGGTTCAACTGGAGGCTTCTATAAGGAATTCCTCCGTGGTTTAAGCAAATTATTTAAAAAATCAGAACTTGAAAAGATTCCCAAAGAATTACCGATATTGTTAATAGCTGGATCCGAAGACCCAGTTGGAAACCATGGTATCGGCGTTCATGAGCTTGAAGGCATATATCGCACGCTGGGCATTAAAACCGTGCGTAAAATCATCTACGAGCACATGCGCCACGAAATTCTTAACGAAATCGACCGCCATCTTGTCTATCAAGACGTGACAAATTTCTTGAAGTAAAACGAACCTCGGGTCAACCCGAGGTTTTTACTTGTTCAATATAAAATAGTTCAGAACCGAAATCGCCGAGGACGCGCACGTCTTTGTTATAACCGGTTCCTGCCCACTGGGCACGCAATCGCACACCACCATGGTTAAGCGCTGATCCGGGTACAATGTATGTTTCCTCATTGGTCGATTTCATGATTTGTTCCATCGTTTTATGTTTATCGATGAAACTGACAAGCGGTCCATTTTCGTTTACCTGAATCGGGGCGACGTGGTTGATGAGTCCGCCAAACATTTTAAGGCGATGGTCATATCGATGCGCACTGACATGGTAAGTCAGTGTTTCATCAAATCCAAAGCCAGGCAACACATCACTACCCACGAGCAAACTTTGCAGTTTGTTGAAGCGCCCGATAATCGCTTCGGTGCTTGCTTCATTTTTTACCATCCAGGCAATAGCCTGAGGGCAATCGGGATAGGTTAGTTGGTAGAAACGACCATATTGGAGCAAAGCTCGATGAGCTTTATAGTAAGCGACTTGCTCCCTAATTGCTTTAAAATCAACATCGTCAAGCTTCCTTAAATCGAGCTCGTAGCCGAGGTTTCCAAACGCTGCCACATGGAAACGCGTTTCTAGTGGCGTGTTTCGTAGCATTTGATGCGAAGGAGTGGCTGATACATGGGCGCCAATTACCGAAAGAGGATAACCTAGTGAGATACCCGCTTGAATGAAATAACGGGAATAAGCATCAGTGTTATCGCTCGTCCACATTTGCTGGAAGAAGCAAAGCATGCCTAAATCAAATCGATTGCCACCAGAAGCGCAACCTTCCCAAAGCACATAATCATATTTGCCCGTGAGCACTTTTAAGACGCGGTACAGACCGATGATGTAACGGTGATAAAGTTCGCCACTATGATATGAAGAGGAAGAAAAATCGGTAATGTGGCGATTCATGTCCCACTTAACATATTCGATGTGTGCGCTATCGAGCACGGAACCGATTTGTTCGATTAAATACGCTTGCACTTCAAACTTCGATAAATCGAGCACTAATTGATGACGGCCAAGACTCGGCTCCCGTCCTTCGGTTTTAATCGCCCAGTCGGGATGGTCTTCATACAATTGCGAATTGACGTTAACCATTTCCGGTTCGAACCAAAGCCCGAATTTCATCCCTTTGGCATTGGCCTTATCGGCTAGATATGAAAGACCGCGCGGCAATTTCTTTTCATTCACGTCATAATCGCCCAAACCCTTGGTATCGTCATTGCGGTTAGAAAACCAACCATCGTCAAGCACGAAAAGTTCGATGCCGGCGTCTTTGGCCGCGCTGATCAGCGAAGTAAGTTTCGCCTCATTAAATTTTAAATAAGTTGCTTCCCAGTTATTGAGCAAAATCGGTCGATCTTTGTTAGCCCATGGTCCTTTAACGATATGATGATTGACAAAGTGATGCATGTTTTGAGAAACACCGTTTTGGCCCAACGTTGATGTGCTCATGATGGCGATTGGCGTTTCGAACTTTCCATTTATTTGCAAACGATAATGGAATAAAAACGGATTAATGCCAAGTTGAATACGTACGCGGTCATAACTCGTCAATTCGATCATTTCGTAGTGGTTGCCGCTATAGAGGAGATTGAAAGCATAAGTGACGCCATTATTAAGTCCCGCTTGTTCAGAAACGAGCATGAAAAAAGGATTATGGCGATTGCTGCTATTGCCCGTTTTGCTGTCGTTGATATGAATTCCGTTAGTAACTTTGCGGCGGTTGATATTGTTTTCAGCCGCCCAAGCCCCATATAGATTAATCAAATCGAAGTCGCGATTTGGCATGTCGAGCTGTAAACTCATGATTTTGTCGATGATCAAATCGTGGTCGCTATCGTTGTGCAACACGACGTGCCGCGATATCGTATCAGCGTCGATGAAGACGCCGTAAAATAACTCCGCCTTAAGTTTTTGAACCTGATCGACCAATGTTATTTTTAAAACCTCGTCGACATGATGGGGAAGCGGTAGGGCGTCAAGCACAGGATAATCATCCATTATCTCGTCGCTTTCATACATGAAATCGAACACTTGGCTCGTTTCGCTTTGCAAAATTAGGCTTGGCTCGCGGAAATCGCCTTTACCACTCGTGGCGAACTCCATCGACAATCCCTCAAGCGAAATGCTCGGTATTTTCTCGTCATAAACGATTTCAGTACCATGAGGAAACGCCGTCTTCGTCACTAAGTAACCATAATCTTCCCCAAATGGAATCAAAGGACCATAATACTCGCATACAAGATGCCCAGTTTTAGAAACGTTTAGCACCAAAGACGTCGCTTTCGTGTTGATGTGAATAATTGAACCGGTTTTTTTAATCATGGGATACCTCGAGGTCATTATATCAATTATGGCGTTTCATTCGAATACGTTAAAGATGGACTGACGCAATAGGGAATGAATTCGATGGCCTATTAGTGTAAAATTATAATGATTTAATTTTTGGAGGTAACGCATGAGCACAACGAGACGGGGTTTTAGCTACACCAAGACCCGGGCTATTTTCGTCAGTCACTACCGCGATGGTGCCTGGGATGGTGGAAGGTTACAAGAAGACGACCATATCACGATTTCCGCTTTTTCGACCGCAATTCATTACGGTCAACAAGCGTTTGAAGGTTTAAAGGCATATCGAAGAAAAGATGGCGCTATCAATTTGTTTAGATATATGGATAACGGTCGCCGTTTGATGGATTCGTGCGCCCGGATGGTCATGCCACCGGTGCCCCTAGAACTATTTGACCACGCTGTCAAAACGACGGTTTTGGCAAACGAAGAGTTTATTCCTCCATACGGCACGGGTGAATCATTATACATTCGGCCGCTAGTCATTGGATTAGGCCCGATTCTTGGGGCGATGCCGGCCAAGGAATTTATGTTTTTGGTCATGGTCTCACCCGTGGGACCTTACTTTGAAGGCGGACTAAAACCCGTGCGAATGATGGCGACAAATTACGACCGAGCAGCGCCCCACGGCACGGGTAAAGCCAAGTGTGGGGGTAATTACGGCGGTAGTTTCCTGCCCCAAAAAGAAGCGCGCGCCAATGGATGCGCTGAAGCTTTGTTCCTCGACCCAGCGACGCATACCTACATCGATGAAGCCGGCGCCGCCAATTTTTTCGCCATCAGCGATAAAAATGAATATGTGACACCGATTTCTTCTTCAATTCTGGATTCAATCACCCAGCGGTCATTAAAAACACTTGCGCAACACAAGCTCGGGATGACAATCGTCGAACGTCCCATCAAGCTCGATGAAGTCGGCACGTTTGCCGAAGCCGGAGCATGCGGCACAGCCGCCGTCATCACTCCGATTGGTGAAGTGCTTATTGGTGATCGAGTCGTCAAAATCGGCAAGGATGGCGTCGGTCCGATTAGTCAGCGCCTATATGATTTGCTACTAGGAATCCAAGTTGGTGATGTGGCCGACGATTTCGGCTGGATTACGATTATTAAGAAGGAATAATCATGCGTACGTCATTAAACTTCGCGTGGCGGTTCATCGACCGCTTTGATACTAGCTATCTACAAAAAATGCCCAAAGAGGCCATCAGCATCGATGTGCCGCACACCATTAAGCAGTTGCCATTTTCATATTTCTCCGAACGCGATTATCAAATTTTCGGCACGTATGAAAAAACATTCTCCGTGCCCCGTTTTTCTGTACTTGATGCGGCGCTATTGACATTTGAAGGCATTATGGTCAAAGCCCGTTTCATCTTAAACGGCATTGATTTAAAAGCCCAAATATCGGCGTATAACAAAATTACCATCGATGTATCCGATGCGATTAAAGAAGGCGAAAACCGTCTAATCGTCATCGTTGACGCCCGCGAGGACAAACTCGTGCCTCCATTTGGTGGCGTCGTCGATTATTTGTCGTTTGGAGGCATCTACCGCGAAGTTTATTTAGATGTCGTGCCGCGTGTTTATATCGAAAATCTTTATATCGACGCATCCGTTGATGGCAAAGTTCAAGTTCGTTACGACATGGTCAATGTCTTGAAAGACAAATTCGATTTACGCTATGAAGTCGCATTAAACGATGAAATCGTCGGTCGCTACTATGAAGACGATTTCGTGCTCGACAATCCGAAACTTTGGTCGCTTGAAGAGCCCAATGTTTATAAAATTAAAGCCACCCTGAAAACCAAATACGGCGTACAAACGATATTGGGACGGTTTGGCTTCCGCGAAGCGAAGTTTACCGCCAAAGGATTTTTCCTTAATGGAAAACACATTAAATTACGCGGGCTCAATCGCCATCAAAGTTATCCTTACGTTGGCTATGCGATGCCCAAATCAATGCAACAACTCGATGCCGACATTATGAAAAATGAACTGGGCATCAACATTACGCGCACCTCGCACTATCCGCCGTCTCGACATTTCCTCGACCGCTGTGACGAACTTGGAGTTTTGGTATTCATTGAAAGTCCGGGCTGGCAACACATCGGCACCGACGAGAAGTGGATTGCCCAATACAAAATAAATATCGAACGCATGGTCAAAGACCATTACAACCATCCAAGCATCGTGCTTTGGGGCGTGCGCATCAACGAAGGACCCGATCACCACGAACTATATGCTTGGGCGAATGATTTTGTGCATCAATTCGATAAGTATCGGCAAACCGGTGGCGTCAGAAACTTTAAAAACAGCGAATTGCTCGAAGATGTTTATACATACAATGATTTCGTCCATGAAGGCGACAATATTGGCGCTGAAGACCCGAAAGACATCATCGGCAAGGGCATTCCCTATTTAGTCACTGAATTCGGTGGTCATATGTATCCGACCAAATCGTATGATGATGAGGGACACCGCGTTAATCAAGCACTACGCCATTTCCGCGTTTTAAACGACATTAATAAGTATCCCCAAATCAGCGGCGGTATCGGTTGGGTATTCGCCGATTACCAAACGCATAAAGATTTCGGTTCTGGCGACCGAGTTTGCCACCACGGCGTACTTGACCAGTTCCGGCATTCAAAATACGCGGCCTCCGTTTACAAAAGCCAACGCGACGACATGGTCGTGCTTGACGTATTGTCACGCTTACAGCTTGGCGACCATCCCAAAGGCATTATCGGGGCGACGGTCGTTGCTAGTAACGTCGAGTATATCGAACTTTACAAAAACGATGAATTCGTCGCCAAGTTTTTGCCTAAGCGCGACGAGTTTCCATATTTAACACACCCACCTTTCATCATCGATGATTACATCGGTGAGGCCATTTTAAAAAGCGGTCGTTTTTCGAAAATGGACGCCGGTATCATTAAGCAAGCGCTAAGAATCGGGGCCATCAAAGGTTTTTCGAAACTCGGTTTCATCAACTATTCGAAAATCGGGCTCGTCATGGTCAAAAACAAACTCAAATACAAAGACCTTGTCGACCTTTGGTATCAATTCGTGCTCAGTTGGGGCACCGAGATGACGAAGTTCACGTTCAAAGGTTACCGTAATGGTGAATTGGTGATTGAAAAAAGTTTAGCGGCGGCCAATCAGTATCATCTTGAAGTAACCACCGATCGTGAAGCCATGATTATTGATGATACGTATGACGTCTTACGCGTCAGCGTACGACTACTCGATGAATACGACATGCCAGCCATCTATGCTCAAGAAGCGGTCAGCGTCAAAGTGTCAGGTGAACTCGAAGTGTTGGGCCCAAGCGTATTCCCGCTAACGGGTGGCCAAACCGCTTTCTATGTCAAGACGCGCGTGCTTGACAAAGCCATAGGAAAAATCAGTGTATCCACGCCTGATTACGGCGAAGTTAATCTAAAGATTAATATCGTTAAATCAAACTAACGAAAATGCCCCGAGGGGCATTTTTCTTACTTATCAACTCCGATACGACCGGCAGCGATGTCTTCAAGCATACGAGCGTATTTTACTTCGTCAATCGTGTATTTCTTTTTAATCATCACAAATGCTAGGGCGAATAACGCCAGCGGAATCACGACGATGCCAACTTTAAGAATCGTGAGACCCCAGGGCCCAAAATCCGAATTTTGGAAAGCAAGAATCAAGGCATCAGCGCCAGCTTTGACATCGACCTCACTAATTAGATCAAGTGCTTTTTGCCGTTCGAGTTCGGCGATGGAATTGGAGATGCCAAGTACACCGCCGGCTAATAAGAAGATATATACGATGCCTTGTTGCAGCGAGCTTGAGAACTTGGCCGCTAGTGGGCGCACCGCAAATACGATGCTCTCTTTGCGCTCGCCCGTCGTCCATTCGTTATATTCGATCGTGTTGGTAATCATGATCATAATCGTGAGGTAAAAAACGCCTTGACCGGCAAAAATAAGGACGCCTATAGGGGCTAGCACCAAGATGTTAAGCGGTAAAAACGTCATCGGTCCGATGTTGCCGACAAAGAAGAAGAGAATATAACCAATCGTCAAGGCGAAGAAACTATAGTTAATCAATTGCGAGCGTTTAAACCGTTTCGCTAATAGCGGATAAATCGCTTGCGAGACAATCGTGCCCGCGGCATAGACGACGGTGAACAAAAACATCAGCGAACCGCCATCGGTATAGTTTTCCGAAAAATAGAAGTAATTGAGACCAAAACTATTTAATAGTGAAGAGCCTAAATAATAAGTGAAAATGATTAAAGCCACCCACATCAATTGCGGATTCGTTTTCATGAGGCGAAACATCTCAATGACGCTTACTTTCGGCTGTTTCTTTTCCTCTTCAAGATCACGTTCCCGTTCTTTGCATGTCAAAACGAGAATAAGTTGGGAAACAAAAAACAGCGCCGTGACGACAATCGCAATCATTTGATAGGAGAATACGGCGTTACCGGCAGTAACAAGCGGCACGATGCCGCCGACGGCAAAAGCGCCAACGGCTGCGAACACGGTGACCATGGTCGTCAGTTCATTGCGCTGTTTTTCATCCGAAGAAAGCGAAGGAAGCATCGACCAATAAGCGATGTCGTTAAATGTAAACGTAATTTCCCATAGTAGATAGAAAACGCCAAAAATCGCTACAAATCCCCAGCCAACCGGCCGTACGAGAAACAAAATCAGGAGGGCGACCGAAGTCGTCACCGCCCCAAGAAAGATCCAAGGTTTGTATTTGCCCCATTTCCAATGGGTGTTTTCGATTATCGAACCAATCATCGGGTCATTGACGCCATCCCAAATGCGGGCGATGACGATGATAGCCGTGATGACGCCAAACTGCACCGCGTATTGGGCTTCATCTAAGACACCGGTGTATTGGATGTAAGTCAAAAAGAATAATGAAATGAGCGTATATGCGGCGTCACGACCGATGCCACTAAGGGAATAAATCCATTTGGTCGGTTTCGGGACGATGTCGCCTTTAAACGTCTCGGTAAGATTAAAACCTAACTTGCGCTTTTCTTTCATAGTCGATTTCCATTCTCCCATTCAGGGTTCAGTTATCATCATTTTATCTTAAAGCGATGTAACTTGACAATTAATCGTGAAACAATCGTCATCATTTGAACTATTCGAAAAAATTATCAGCAAGAAATGACAAATATTTATACCCAAAATATCGAAAATATTAAAAAAGATTATAACCACCTTTATAATTAATTTATGAATATCAAAAAATTATTGGCCGATCTTACGATAACCGAGAAATCAGCGCTTCTTTCAGGCGTTTCCAATTGGGAGACGACGCCGATTGCTCGTTTAGATATTCCCAGCGTCTTCATGGCCGATGGTCCAACCGGACTTAGGAAGGAAGTGCCTGGCGGTAAGTTTTTGGCACCTTCGCTGCCCGCGACTTGTTTTCCTCTACCAGTCACGCAGGCCAGCACTTGGAGCGTCGAACTTATCAAAGCGATGGGTGAGACTATCGCCAAGGAAGCAATTGACCAAGGCGTCGATACGGTTTTGGGTCCTGGAGTCAATATTAAACGCAGCCCGTTAGGTGGTCGCAATTTCGAGTATTTTTCCGAAGACCCATATTTAGCGGGTCAAATGGCCATCGCCTTTATTAACGGCGTCCAAGGTCAACACGTCGGCACTTCGTTAAAACATTTTGCGCTGAACAATCAAGAATTCCGTCGCATGAGCATTTCCGCTGAAGCATCAATGCGCACGATGCGCGAAATATATTTATTGCCGTTTGAATATGCTGTTAAAGCGGCCAATCCGCAAACAATCATGGCTAGCTATAACCGCATTAATGGTATTCATGCGAGCGAGAACAAATGGCTATTAACCGATGTGCTACGGACTGAGTGGAATTACCAAGGGCTGGTCATGTCCGACTGGGGCGCGGTCGTCGATCGCGTCAAGGGCGTTGCTGCCGGCATGGATTTAGAAATGCCGACAAGTAACGGCGCTAACGATGAAAAAATCATCACCGCCGTTAAAGATGGAACATTGTCATTGGCCCATCTCGACAAAGCGGTCACCAACGTGCTGACATACGTCGACCATTGCCTAGAAAATAGAAAAAAGACCAAAAAAGCACCCAAATATGACTATAACCTTGGTCATGAAATGGCAAAGCGCGTTGCGATTGAAGGCGCGGTGCTTTTAAAAAACGACCGTGATTTATTACCGATAAAAGCAGGACAATCAATAGCCGTCATCGGCGAACTCGCTCACAAACCACGTTACCAAGGGAGCGGCTCCTCGCAAGTCAATCCGCGCCAGCTTGTGTCGTTTACGCAAGTTCTCGATGCCAAATCCATTAACTATGACTACGCTCCTGGATATGACCATCACTACTTGAAAAAAGTCAAACTTGCGCAACAAATCGCCAAAGATAAAGATATCGTGCTCATTTTTGCCGGTTTAACCGAAGAATATGAATCAGAGGGATTTGATCGTAAACATCTAAATTTACCCAAAGATCAAATTAAGTTGATTGACGCTATCGTGAAAGTAAATCCGAACGTCGTCGTCGTTTTATCGCTTGGATCACCCGTGGTGATGCCGTTTGCTAAATCGGTACCAGCCATTTTAAATATGTATTTAGCTGGCGAAGCCTTTGGCGAGGCGGCTTATGATCTAATTTTTGGCATTGCCAATCCTAGCGGCAAACTTGCGGAAACGTTCCCCAAACGAATTGAAGATCATCCAAGTTTCGGCTCATTTCCGATGGGACCGCAGCAAGTGGTGTACAAAGAAGGTATTTACGTCGGTTATCGCCATTTCGACAAATCACGCAAAGACGTGTTGTTCCCGTTTGGGCATGGTTTGAGTTACACCGCTTTCCGTTATCGCAACTTGATGTTTGAAAATAATCTGCTGGAACATGGCGAAATTAAAGTCAGCGTTGAGATTACCAATGTCGGCACGATCTCGGGGGCCGAGGTCGTCCAGCTATACGTCGGGGAAATGCGTCCCATCGTCGACCGTGCCAGTTTTGGTCTCAAAGCTTTTAAAAAAGTTTTCCTGAAGCCTGGTGAAACAAAAACCGTGCAATTGCCACTAACAGAAACCGCCTTTCGTTATTTTGACGAAAAACTTAACGGGTGGAATATTACCGGTGGCGATTTCAAGATTTACGTCGGTTCATCATCGCGTGATATTCGCTTAAGCGACGTCGTCTACATCGAGCCACGGGCTACGATGATTCCTAATAAATACAAAGCCTTAATCCCTCAAAACACGCCGGAAAACGGCGAACGAAACATTGTTTACACTCGTCAAAATATCTCTAAAGCGGCGACTTTCTATGATGCCCGTCGCGTAAGTTTAAACGGATGGCTGCTATATACGGCAATCAAACTTGGAGCGACGAAGATGGTTCCCAAAGGCATCTCGAAAACCGTCAAAAAGATGGTCCGACAATCGGCGATTATGATGCCGCTACGGCAGTTAAGCAATTTTTCGGGCGGGAAATTATCTGAAGTCGGAGTCGAAGCCATCGTTTTGATCGTTAAAGGAAAACTATTTGAAGGAATCAAGATGCTATCTAATGATTTGAAAAAACATAAAAACAAACCAAACAAGGCTGAAACATATCGGTCGTCTATTGGCAAGCAATGAAAGTTTTAATCATCGGTGGCACGGGTCTTTTAGGACTTGAAGCCGCCCGGCAATTGTTGGCAAAAAAACAACAAGTCATCGGCTTGGCGCTACCTCCCTTGCCTGTGGGCGTAACATTGCCACCGGGCTATCAGGTAATCTATAAAAACTATCTAACGATGGAAGATGAAGAACTTTTGAATTTGATGGAAGGGGTGCAGGCGCTCGTTTTTGCCGCTGGAATCGACGAGCGGGTCGAAGGCCGCCATCCCATTTATGATTTATACGATAAATACAACATTCAACCGGTCATTCGTTTATTGGGTTTGGCCAAACAATCCGGCGTGCAATCGGCCGTTGTCTTAGGTTCATATTTCACTTATGCCCAGCGCCTGTATCCCCACTGGCAACTTGATAAACACCATCCATACATCGCCGCACGCATCCACCAAATGGAAGCGGCGCTTAAATATGCCGAAGACGGCACCATGAACGTCGCCGTATTGGAACTACCTTACATATTCGGCGTCCAACCCGGGCGCCAACCTGTATGGACGATATTGCTCGAACAAATCCTAGCGATGAGAAAGCGCACGTATTATCCCAAAGGTGGCACGGCGATGGTCACCGTCAGGCAAGTGGGACAAGCCATTGTCGGAGCGATTCACAAAAACCATGGCGGCAACGCCATCCCCATCGGTTATTACAACATGACTTGGAAGCAAATGTTGACGCTATTTCACCGCCATGCCGGAATCGAACGAAAAATCGTTACGATCCCTGTTTGGATATATCGTCTTGGCGTGAGCGCCATCGTCAAAAAGAAAAGGCGGCAAGGCATCGAAATGGGGCTGGACATGGTCAAATTTTCTAATGTCATGACGAGTAATTTATTCATCGACAAAAACGAAGGTTCGAAAATGCTTGGCGTCAAACCCGATGATATCCAAACCGCGATTGCTAGTTCGATTCACCTATCGATGGAAGCGATTAAAGGGAAAACGCTCGTTAAAATGAAAAGCGAGTGACATCAATCCTGAAAACATTGCTCTCTAACATTAGTTAGACTATTATATTTACTTAGGATTATATGAGCGAATTGAGCGCCAAAAAAACGATTGTCGTCCCTGAATTCGAATTCAAGAAAGACCGCTTTATGTATGCGCTGACGAAGCGGTTTTTTGATTTATTCGCTTCATTGCTACTTATCATCATATTATTAGTGCCGATGATCATCGTTTTCATCATCGTTAAACTCGATGGCGGACCCGCTATTTTTAAACAACAGCGGCTTGGCAAAAACGGCAAACAATTCACGATTCTTAAATTTAGAACGATGGTTGTCCATGCCGAAGAAGATGGCTTTAAATGGGCGACACCAGATGACCCTCGCGTCACTAAGTTCGGACGCTTTCTTCGCAAGACGCAAATCGATGAATGGCTGCAGTTTTTTAATATCTTGATTGGTCAAATGTCGTTTGTGGGACCACGCCCGGAAGTTAAAGATCTCCACGATAAATTTTGCCAATACGTGATTGGGTTTGAAAAGCGATTGCTCGTAAAACCAGGTTTGACGGGCTGGGCGCAAGTCAATGGCGGCGCCGCTTTGTTACCCGAAGAGAAAATCATGTTCGATATCGAATATATCAAGCGCCGGTCGCTTGGTTTCGATTTAAAATGTTTATGGAAGACTATCAAGGTGATATTTAGCCCGCAGGGCGATTGAAAAGGAGCACAACTATGATTATCGGCGTCCCAAAAGAGATTAAGAAACATGAATACCGGATTGGACTCATTCCCAAACATGCAAAAAGTTATGTCGAAGCAGGACATCAAGTTTTCATCCAAACGGGAGCGGGTACCGGCGCCGGATTCACTGATCAAGAGTATTTATCGGTGGGCTGCAAATTGCTACCGACGATTGAAGACATTTATCAAATCGCCGACATGATCATTAAGGTCAAAGAACCGTTACCCCCTGAATACGAGCTAATGCGGGAAGGTCAAATCATTTTCACCTACTTACATCTGGCCGCCAGCAAGGAGTTGACCGAAGCGATGTTGCGTCGCAAAGTCGTGGGTGTCGCTTATGAAACGATTACCGACGAACTCGGCAAACTGCCTTGTCTGAAACCAATGTCGGAAGTCGCTGGTCGTTTATCGGTCCAAGAAGGAGCCAAATATCTTGAAAAAGAGTTTGGCGGTCGCGGCGTTTTACTCGGTGGCACGGAAACGGTAAAGCCGGCAACGGTGGTCATCATTGGCGCCGGTGGCGTCAGCGGCCGCAATGCCTTGACGATTGCATTAGGCATGCAAGCACGCGTCATCGCCATCGATACCAACACCAAATACTTGGACTCGTTAGCGCCTCAATTCGGCGAACGACTCAAAGTCGTCATTAGTAACGAAGCGAATATCCTTTCCGCAATCAAAGAAGCGGATTTAGTTATATCCGGCGTTTTAATCACCGGTGCCGCAGCCCCGAAAATCATTCGACGCGAACACCTTAGTATGATGAAACCGGGGGCGGTTTTCGTCGACATCGCCATCGATCAAGGTGGCAGCGCCGAAACAAGTCGGCTTACTTATCACGATGATCCGGTTTATGCCGTCGATGGCATCATCCATTATTGCGTTGGCAACATGCCTGGTGCCGTTCCGCGCACCTCAGCCGAAGCGCTCGGAAACGCTACGTTGCCATTTGGTTTGGAGTTGGCGGGCAAGCCGCTTCACGAAGCATTCAAAAACCATCATTTGCTCGATGGGCTCAATGTTTATTTGGGACAGATGACGCTTGCGCCAGTCGCCGCGCAGTTTGGAATCCCTTACGTTAACGCATATGAAATCTTTAAATAACATTATTTAAAGTGCTATTATAATAACTACCTATGGAAGTCTTGCCGAGTCGACAAGTGGTAAGTCAATTGGCTCTGAACCAATCATGCAAAGGTTCGAATCCTTTCTCGGCAGCCACTGGAAGTTAAAGGGGCGGCAACGTCCCTTTTTATCAATAAGCATCTGAAAGGAATCAGGCACTGATGGATACTCCACTAGACATGTTCGTAGCCGCTGAAGTAAAGCGACAAAATGAGGGTTTAGAATTAATCGCCTCGGAAAATTTTACAAGTAGGAAGATTCGCGAACTTTGCGGATCGGTCTTGACCAATAAATACGCCGAAGGGTTCCCTGGCAAACGCTATTACGGCGGCTGCCATATCGTTGACCAGGTCGAGCTATTAGCCATCGATAAAGCATGCGAATTATTCGGATGTCGCTATGCCAACGTGCAACCGCATTCAGGTAGTTCCGCTAATATGATCGCGTATGCCGCGGTTTTAAAACCAGGCGATAAGATTATGACACTTGCCCTTGATGAGGGCGGTCACTTAACCCATGGCTCACCCGTAAGTTTCAGCGGCAAATATTACCAAGTCATCCACTATCGGCTTGGAAAAGATGGACGGATTGATTATCAAGCCATGCGCAAGTTAGCCCTAGAAGAAAAACCGCAACTCATATTAGCCGGTTTCTCAGCCTATCCATATGCCATCGACTTTTCAAAGTTTGGTAGCGTCGCCCGGGAAATCGGAGCCATTTTCATGGTCGACATCGCCCATATTTCTGGACTTGTGGCCACCGGAGCCCATCCTTCGCCATTCCCCGACGCCGACATCGTTACCTCGACGACTCATAAAACGATTCGTGGTCCTCGCGGAGGGCTCATTTTAACCAATCGCGAAG
>Ga0209835_1001037_pt1 | contig 16291 bp, 12 predicted proteins | sample LakKivwa52mmetaG_FD_184138 | JGI IMG/M metagenome (GOLD analysis project Ga0209835, IMG submission 184138) | Anoxic lake water microbial communities from Lake Kivu, Rwanda to study Microbial Dark Matter (Phase II) - Lake Kivu water 52m metaG... | ecosystem: Environmental > Aquatic > Freshwater >...
ACGCAGGAATCCGAACTCAAATGCGGTCACACCCAGCAGCCCGACCAGCACGCACGCCAATCCAGGGAGCGCGCGGAGCACGAGCGGGGAATCACTGTTCGTGATGAGATGGAAGGGGCCGGTGGTTGCGGCACCGATGGTCGCCATGAGCGCGTTCATGGGCAGATTGATGCCGAGTTCCAACTTGTACGGATTGTCGAGCGCATCACCTTGTTCATGCCCCAGCGCGCCCGCACCAATCCGAACGACCAGCAATGCCATGGGAATCGCAATTGCCCCGAAGAGAATCGGCAGCATGCGAATCGCAGCCGGTCCATTTTGCCGCAGCAGGACTGCAGTGCCCCCAAGCGCGCAGAGTCCAATGCCAAGGCTCCAGCCATAGGCAGTCTCCTTGATGAGCCCCGACACGATGAAGCACCCTGCAAGGAGCAGACCACACATCCACGGCCAACGACCGGACTTGGCCCGAGTGAAGCCATGCCATGCGATCACGCAACTCCACAAGCCAAGAGCGACGCCCCAGGTGTGCGAGCAAGTGTCCATCTGCCAGAGCCCCGCGGTCGTCGCGGGTGAGAGGGCAAGCAGTATCAAAGCAAGCGGCGCAAGCCTGCGCTCCGTCGGCAGGATGATGCGGGCGAGCGTGCACACGGCCCAGCAGATCATGGCGAAGCCGATCGTCTGGATCGGAACGACCCAAGGACAGCGCAGCGTCTCCGCGTCACATGTCCGCCCGACAAGTGCTTCAAGCGGGCGAAACGACTGTGAAAGCCACATTTGCCGCAATTGATCCCCCACCGGAAGTTCGCACGCGGGTGACCGCACAAACTTCAGATCATCATTCACCACCACCATGCCACCGACGAGCGGCCACAAGCACACACATAGCAATGCGACCAATACGGCGATACGCATCGACCGAGTGCTTCAACTCCACGCGCTCAACAGAGCCGAGAGATCAGCGCCGTCGACCGAGCCACTGTTGTCAAGGTCGCCACTGCCTGAGTTGCCCCAATTGCTCAGCAAAGTGGCAAGGTCTTGACCGTCCACCGACCCGTCGCCGTTGATGTCCGCTGGGTTCGATGGCACTGATGGTCCCCGCACCGTGAATGTCACGCTGCCCGGCGTTCCCGTACGGAACAGGCCAAGCGTTGCAGTGACATCAGCGGGTGGTCGCGGCGAGTCGAACCAGAAGGTGTACGCAGTCGCGAACCGAAGTGCATTCGCATTGGCGTTCTGAGCAACGGTCTGCGTTGACCAAGTCACAGCACCGCTTGCCGACGATGAAGTCCAGTCCACGCTCGAGAAGGGGTCACCCGAGTGGTAATGAACATCGCGGAATCCGATGCCTGTGGCTTGCGCGCCGCTCGGCAGGGGCACACTGAACGACTGCCCGCTTCGATGGCTGTTCATATTGAAAATCGCATAGTCGTAGTGCCAAGTCCCGTTGCCGTTGTCGCGCGCCGAACTTCCGATCACGAACCGGCCATCGCTCGGTACATCGACATGTGTCACTTGCACGGTAGGCACGAAAGTCTTCCACGCATCAATCGGGTTCTTCTGCTGGAATGTGTTGCCTGTCGGTGTCAGTGTGTAGGCGCCGCTCGAGAGCGCACCAACGGTTATCCGTCGCCAAGAGCCATTGTTGTTGTCGGTGCCGGCAGCCGCATCGCCTGGGTGGATGTACTGCGCCTCCACAAAGTAGACAGCTCCGCCATTCTGGGCCGGATCGAGATCCGTTGAGACGACATTGATGCGGCGCCCGATCGTTGCTGGCGCCGATGGCATGCCCGAGTTGTACGGGCACGGGTGAAATCCAGTCGCGGCATTCACTTCGTGGCGCGCACCGAGTCCACTCTGGCTGCCGTTCAGACTGGCGGAATATGGATCGGAGCAGCCCACGCCGAGAAAACTGCCGCTGCCTGACGCTTGGCAGGTGCCGCAGAGTGTTCCTTGGAGTGCCGTGAATCCATGCTTGCCCCAACCCATGCCGAGATGTTCGAGGCGGTTGGCCTTGACACGGAAGATGTTCTGCGTGATGAACGGGTGCTGGTTGCTTGATCCGCAGGAGGACCATGTGAGTTGTGCGCCGCCGATGTTGCAGCTGGTGGTTCCCACGGCGTATGCCATGGTGGTCACACCTCCTGAGGTGACACCGCCGTACTTGGAAACATCGGGAAGGGATCCCACGATGACATCGCTGACTGCCGAGCCGCTCGTGCCGCTCGCAGCAAGATTCACGGAGCCGATGCCGCCGTCATTTGTGTTGTAACCGCCAACCGCGACTCGGTAGGTCGTACCTGCGGTCAGGCTGCGCGTGACGGTCGACTGTTGACCGCATCCATCATCGTTGCATGCCACCGGTACCAAGTTGCTGCCGCAGGCAGTGAACACGGCGAGGCGTGTATCCCAGTTGCTCGCACCGCATGTTGAGATGGTGTACACGCCGGTCGTGGCGGGGGTGAATGAGAAGTAGTTCACCTTGAAGATCGTGTGGGCGCCACAACCAACGGCGCTTGCCACGGTCAGGCTTGCTGTCGCACTCGAGGTGTCGAAGGAGTTGCTGCCAATCACGAGCGACGGCGCGGTTGAGCAAGAGGTTCCGCCGCCCGCGACTCCGCCCTCGTCGCCGCGCCGCGCGATGGCGGGCGTCTCAAGTGAGGCGAAATAGGTTCCGGCGCAGGCGGCCGAAAGCACCAACGCGAGAGTGGTTCGAGATGATTGGTTGGGCATCCGTCGTTTCTCCAGAGTGAAACTTTGCGAACCCATTCAGGCGTGCGCCGACGCCCGCCTGAGCGGTTCGTTACATGATGCCACAGATTTCAGACGCCCGCTGCAAGAGCTAGCGAAATCAACCCAAAAACTGAAGGGTTCACCCTGCGCCACGCGGCGCATTTTGCGTTCGCACCGCAGAGCGGGGAGGTCAAGTTGAACGGCGGTTTAGACTCACGACCCCTTGCCAGCGCCGTCGACGACCACCCTCTGGAAGACACGACTTGCGGGTCTCGCCTGCGCGGTAGCCATTTTGACAATGCTCGCGCCGACGCAGCCGCGGCAACAGGCGGTGAATCCCTCGTGGGGACTCGTGATAGAGGCAGCGCCCGATGCAGCGATGGTGACGGACACAGCGGTTCGAGATGCCGTAATCAAGTCGGGGCTTCCTTGGAAGGTTCGCCACCTGTCGACGGGGATCGAACTGGTCTTGGTACCCGCTGGGCGCTTTCGAATGGGTGCATCAAGCGGCGACCCGAGTGTGGTGAAGGCGGAGTCACCGCCGCACGAAGTGGTGATCTCGAAGCCGTTCTACATCGGGCGCACGGAAGTGACGCAGGGACAGTGGCAGTCCGTCATGGGCAGCAATCCCAGTCGATTTCAGGCCGCGTTCTTCCGAGAGGAAGCGGAGCAGCAGCGTAGTGCGGCTGTTGCGCGAATCACTGAGAGCGGTGCGACGAAGCAGGAAGCGGAGGCGAAGCTGGGGCCGCGACCGATCTGGATCGATGACACGAATGACTTTCCACTTGAGTCGGCGCCTTTCGCCGAGGTGGAGGCGTTTTGCACAAAGTCTGGCTTGAAGCTGCCGACTGAAGCGCAGTGGGAGTACGCATGTCGAGCTGGCAGCACTGCCCCAACTTTCGGACCGCTCGAATCAATTGCGTGGTGTGGCGCAAACAGCGGCGACCGCACGCACGCGGTGGCAACCGCTGCGCCCAACGCATTTGGACTTCATGACACGCTTGGCAATGTTTGGGAGTGGACCGCCGATCTGTACATCCCCAACGCGTATGCGCAGCGAGGCGCAAGCAGCGCTGATCCGATGGTCACGGGCCCTGGTCCGCGCGCGGTGCGTGGCGGCAACTGGCTGAGTCTGCCGAAGACTTGCCGGGCGTCCTATCGAATTCCTGCAGCAGAGGTGCGCATCCCGCGCATCAGTTCGGAAGACAGAACGATGGGCGAGATAGAAGGTGCCCCCAAGTATCCAGCGTACGGATTCCGCGTGGTTTTGGAGCCGTGAGTTCGACAACGATCACCCGAGAACCAAATCATGCTCGCATCGAATGCAACCCAACGGATGACCGCCAGTTTGTTTGGCTCGTTGATCCTCACCGCCTGCGCAACGACAGGTACGGGAAGCGGCACCGCAGGATCATCGATGCGCTCGTCGTCGATGTCCTGGGCCGAGGTGGTGGAGCGCGCTCCGAACGCAGACATCATCACCGATGCGGAGTGGCGGCAGCGCATCCGTGCAACAGGCTTGCCGTGGCGCGTTCGAGATCGTGTGAGTGGAGTGGAAATGCTGTTGGTGCCTCCTGGCGAGTTTGTGATGGGCATGAGCCCTGGTGACACCGATGCGATGGAAGATGAGCGACCTGCGCATGTCGTTCGGATAACGAAGCCCTACTACCTCGGGCGAACCGAACTGACGCAGGGGCAGTGGACTTCGGTCATGGGATACAACCAGAGCTTCTTTCAGGACGTGAACTATCGGATCATCTCCGAGCAAGAGGCTCCAAGGCGCGTGGCGACACTCATGCTCGGAGGAATGACGCGTGAAGAGGCGGAGCGTCAGGCGGGCGCGGGAACACTTGAGGAGACGGGCGCATCGCAGTGGCCGCTTGAGACAGTCACCCCGGATGAACTTCGCCCGTACCTGCTCAAGACGGGGCTTCGCTTACCGACCGAGGCGGAGTGGGAGTATGCGTGCCGCGCCGGCATCCGTGCGCAGCGCTACGGAGAAATCGATGCGATCGCGTGGTATGCAGGGAATGCCAACGGCAGGACATATCCAGTCGGCCAAAAGGCCGCGAACGCGCTTGGTTTCCATGACATGATCGGCAATGTTTGGGAGTGGTGCTCGGACTGGTACTCGGATGCGTACTACGGCGACTGCGAGAACGGAGCAACCGATCCGCAGGGCCCGGGCGAAGGCAAGCCCGCGTACTTCCGCGTGGCACGCGGCGGATCTTGGGATCATGTTGAAAAAAACTGCCGTGCCTCCTACCGCCAGAACCACTACATGCCCGACCCGCGTGTGACGGACTTCGGGGTGCGCCTGGCGCGTGATCCATGATCCGTTCCCCCTGGCAATCCGCGTCCAAGTCTGCATCTGAGTCTGTTCCTCACACTTGCATCTGGAGGATTTCGAATTGAACACCGCACCTGATCGAAAGTCGCGCTGGTTCCTGCTCGCACCGCTCGCTCTTGCTCCCGTCATGTGGGCGGTTGCGGGACAGACCACGACCACACCAAGTCCATCCAAACCCACAGCCGTTTCGCAGGTGATGCCTGCACCTTCACCACCTCCTGCTCAGCAATCGCCGAGCGCTGCGCTCGAGGCTGCGAAAGCGGAGCAGGCGCGGATGGGGGGATTGATCGCCGCTGTCTCGGGGGGCAAGAACATTCCCGTGAACGCATGGGCGGAGATCATCGAAGCCGAGTGTGATGCGCGCGTGGTGACGGATGAAAAACTTCGTGCAGCCATGAAGGCCACAGGGCTGCCGTGGCGCGTTCGCGAGAAGATCACGGGCATTGAGATGCTGCTCATTCCGCCTGGGCAGTTCGTGATGGGAATGAGCATGGGTGATGATGGCGCGAGCAGTGATGAGCGCCCCTCGCACGAGGTGATCCTGACGAAGCCGTTCTATGTCGGACGAACGGAAGTGACTCAGGAGCAGTGGACCCGCATCATGGGTTGGAACGAGAGCTACTTCCAAGACTTCAACTTCGAGACGATTCCCGCAGAGGATCGTGAGCAGCGGATCTTGGAGTTGATCGAGGCGGGATACACGCGGCAGCAGGCGGAGGAAAAAATCGGTCCGGTCCTGATGAACAAGGTGGAGACGGCGACATGGCCCGTGGAAACGGTGGAGCCAGACTCGATCGAAGTGTTCCTGAGTAAGGCGGCGCTTCGTCTGCCGACGGAAGCGGAGTGGGAGTACGCTTGCCGTGCGGGGACGATCACTTCTCGCTACGGCGATCTCGATGTCATCGCGTGGCATTCGGGGAACTCAGAAGGGCGCACGCACCCGGTCGGCGCAAAGTTGCCGAATGGATTCGGTCTGTACGACATGATCGGCAATGTGTGGGAGTGGTGTTCGGATTGGTACGGAAGCGACTACTACAGGAACTGCGAACTCGGCGCGACGGACCCGAAGGGACCAGGGCCAGGCCCATTCCGTGTACTTCGAGGGGGCTCGTGGGATCACCAAGGAGACAAGTGTCGTGTTTCGTTTCGTCTGAATCACTTCATGGGTGATCCACGCGTCACAGACTTTGGATTCCGAGTGGCGCGAACGCCATAGGACTCCATGCGAAAGCAGCCATTGCAGCTTCTGATTGCCGTCGCGTGTGTCGGTCTGATGTGCGTGAGCGCATCCGCTTTGGCTGTGCCGCAGTCGCCTCCGACCGATGCCTCAGACTTGCAGCGTGCCATCCGCGAGATAGAAGCGCTTCGATCGCGGTTGGAGGCATTGGAGTCGCGGCATCAGACGGACCTGGAAGCACTGGAGCGACGGCACGATGCGGATTTGACTGCGCTTCGGAACTCGCAAGGCGACCGCTGGCTCTCGCAGGAGCGGGCGGCAGAAATCCGAGAAGTCGTGCGCGAAGTGATGGCCGATGCGGCCGCGCGAGGGCAGCTGCAGAGCGGCGGCGTTCAGGCACAGCTGGAGAGTGGGAACTTCGCCTTTCGCTCGGAGGATGGAAATTTCCTCCTCAACATCGGAGGACAGATTCAGGCTAGGTATGCCTACAACTATCAGGGTCCCCAGAATCAGGCGCCGACGCAGCCAGGGCAGCAAGGCGAGTGGAGCCTCTACGGCTTGGGGCTTCGCCGAGTACAGCTCATCTTTCGTGGGCATGTGCTTGATCCAAGTTGGACTTACCGCATTCAGATGAACTTCAGTCAAAACAATCCGACGTATCAGGGGCCGAATACAGTTCAGCAGACGGTCAATGGCGCAGTCCTCGATATGGCGTTCATTCGCAAGGATCTGGGTGATGGCTTCGGTATCACGGTTGGACAGTGGCGTTCGCAGTACAACTACGAAGAGTTGGTTTCATCGAGGCATCAGCAGTTCGTCGAGCGATCGATGCTGTCCCAGTACTTCACCACGAAGTTCATTCAGGGCGTGCAATTGGAGTACGGCGATGACTCGTGGCGTACTTGGCTGAATTCGAATGATGGCGGCGGAAACCGGAATTTAGGCACTGCCGGTGTGAACCAAGTGGTGGAGTGGGCGTTTGCAGGGCGTGCGCAGTACAAGTTCATCGGGGAGTGGGATGACTTGCACCGCTACTACGCACCCCGGGGAACGCCGCTCGGTGTGATGGCGGGCGCGGCGTTCAATTGGCAGCGCGGACAGTCCAGTGCGCAAAATGTCTTCAATGGCGACTTCATTGGTAACTCCCCCGGCGTCAATCTGTCTTGGACTGCGGATGCCGCGTGGCGCTTCGATGGGTTCAGCATGTCGGGTGCGATACTTGGAAACAAGTACTACGACCGCCCCGGCGGCGCTGCGCCGCTCAACTCGATCGGTGCAGTCGTGCAGGGCGGGTACTTCGTAACAAAGGATGTGGAGCTGACTGCGCGCTGGGAGTACTTGAACGTATCGGGCGGAACCTCCTCTGATTACGCCAATCCGTCCGCATCGAATGCCCAACATTTTTCGATCTACACGGCGGGTTTGAATTGGTACGTCGGCGGAGAGTGGGTCAAGGTGAACATGGATGCGGGCTTGACGGTGGGCGGCATCAACTTCTCCAACGGTATCTACAACCAGTCGGTGAACAGCGGCGACTTCCGAGCGGATACCACATCGGGTGCAACGGGGCAGTTCGTCGCCCGACTGCAACTTGTGCTGATGTTCTGAACCGGTCGGATTAGCGGACAGGCACGACCTTGTAAGGGCGCTTGAGGAAGTCGCTCCATTCCTTCCCAATGACGCCCAGCGGTGCAATGTCACCATCGTTTGTCGCGTCAATGCTCGCTGCCTCAGCGAGTACATAGGTGCGCCCTTCATGTTCGATCGTTCGATCACCTTCGCGAGTCGGAACTCGGATGCCGAGGATCGCATGTCCAGTGCCGTCCTTCATTTGAAGCGTGACGATGGCGCACTCGGCGAGGCACGCTGCGCGAAGCAGCGACGCCATAAGCACAGACTTTGAATCGCAGTCTCCACCGCGGAGCAGCGTCAGCAGTGGAGTGCGCAAACCGCAGCGATCCTTTCCATCTGGCAAGTCAGGAATTGTTTCGTAGGGGATCGCCTGGATGAATCGGAAGACACCCTCCACGCGGTCGCGTACGGTGGCAGGACGAGCATCGCCGCGTTCGCGAAGAACACGATCGGTCTCCTTCAGCACGGCTTGCGCGATTGGGTTGATATCAGTGCGACTGGTGTCGATCAGCCACTGAAAGTCTGGCTCGAGTATGCCCACCTGTGCGTCGCTCGTTGGCAGGACGCGCAGCCCGTGGCGGGCGAGCTTGTCGTGCTCGAGCTTCTCAATTCTGCTGCGCTCCGCTTCCGATCGATAAGAAAACTGCAGTGCTTCCATAGGAACACCGAAGTGCTGCTCCACTGACTCGGCTCGCGCAACATCGATCCGGAGTGTGACGCTGAAACGCCAAGGTTCGATCGATGGGTCGCGCATGCGGCGACCGTTCTCATAGACAATCGCAGGCGTTGCGTCTGCCCAGGCCACGGAGTGCCGCACCATTCGCGGCGCGACGGATGGCAGTTCGCTTGGGGTCTTGAGCCATGCCTCGAACGCTGCGTTGGACGGCGGCGCGGCGCTTGTCGATCGCTCTCGGTCGGGTGCGCTCGCGAGCAGGGGTACGCACAACAGAATGGTCGCGATGAGGTGAAGGGGCTGTGCATGCGCCGAACATTTCCACAAACGGCGGATCGAAAGTGGATTCGGCATGATCGCAGGATACGCTTCAGATCATGAGAACGATGCGAGATACAGCACAGGCTGTCTTCGCGCTCTCTGGCGTGCTCGCGGCAGTGCAGCCCTCTATCGCAGAGATCACGCTTGCGAACCCCGTGTTTCTGTCACTTGCTCCGCTGAATAACCCAACGCATGTGGCAGTGAAGGACATCGATGGCAACGGGGTCGTTGATCTGGTGATCACCTGCAGAGATGTGGACGGGCGAATGGGCATCCTGCGTGGGATCGGCGGGGGTGTGTTTGGTCCGCTCGAGATTCTGCCGATCGGGATGCAGACGGATTGGTGCGATGTCGTGGATGGTGATGGCGATGGGATAGCGGACATTTATGCGTCGGTCCGCAGCGGGTGGGGCCGAGTCGCGTTCCTGAAGGGGCGCGGCGACGGGACCTTTCATCCGCCGATGACGACAACGGCGGGTCGCAGCGGTGCGGGCTTGGTCGCGCGGGATTTCAGCGGTGATGGCCAGATCGATGTGGCGATGGCGAACTACACATCTGGCAGCGTGCAATGGTGGCATGGGACAGGAACGGGGGCGTTGATTGATCGAGCGCGTGATCTCGTGACGCCTTGGGCCGTAGGCATTCCCTATCCGTTGCATGTCGCAAGCGGTGACTTCGATGGTGATGGTGATCTGGATCTCGTGTGCAGCGCAACGGGGCCGACGCGCTTGGTGCTCTACCGAAATCAGGGGAATGGCAACTTTGGTTCTGGTGAGGCGTGGGATGTTCCGCCCGTGGGAAAAGAGCGCCCCGCTCTCGCGAACCTCGCGGTCGCGGATATCGATGCCGACGGTGATCTGGACATTCTGGCGAACGGACTGCTGCTCGCATCTCCGTCGGTCACAGTCATCTGGAAGAACGATGGGCTCGGCGGATTCGCGACGCGCGAGACGCGCCCGGCAAACATCGAGGGGTATGCATGGACCGTGCAGGTCGGTGACTTGGACGGTGATGGTGATTCGGATGTGCTCGCGGGTTCTGCGTTGCCGGGTCGATTGACCATTGCTGAAGTCGATGCGCAGCAGGGCGGCGCGTATGTCGCTGTGACGACCAAGTCTGGGGGGACATTTCTGCGTGATATGGCGGTTGCGGACATCGATCAGGATGGAGATCTCGATGTGGTTGCGGTCGATATCGCGACGTCGAACGTGATGATCTATCGCAACCAGATGGGTGGCGTGGCAGGCGACGGAGGCGAGGATGGTTCGCCGGCGACCCCGGCGTTCGGAAGCGCCCAAGCGGCGGTGAGTTGGCTTGCCGCGTGGGAGGGTTCGCAGGGATCCGTCGCGGGCGAGCCGCCCGCTGTGTGCGGCACGGGTGCAGGTCTCTGCGAGGAAGTACACGAGACACCTGGGTGCGTGCGAACGCTTTGTTGTGAGGCGGTGTGTGCGTTCAATCCGCTTTGCTGCGAAGTGTCGTGGGACCAGCCGTGCGTGGATGCAGAGGAGGAGTTGTGCGACAACTTCAACTGTCCGAGTGCGGGCAGTTGCACGGAGTTTCATCCGACGCTTGCCTGTGATGACGAAGCCTGCTGCCTGTTCCTGTGCGACTTTGATCCATTTTGCTGCTCATCGATTTGGGATGCGGTCTGTGCGCGGGAGGCGGTGGAGTACTGCGGCGCCGCGGCGTGCGACATTGGCACGGTGCCGGGCGCCATTCAACTCGCCGAGCCCTGCTACTCGCGATCGGATGATGGATGCAATCCTGCGGGTGGTGAGATCAACCCGATCTGCCCTGCCGTCTATGAGTCGACGCTGACGAGCGATGTGCCGAGGGACACGGACTGGTTCAATCTGTCGGCGCTGCCACAGTCGTCCGTGCGCATCGCGTTCACGTCAGAGTGTCCCCTGATGGTGCAGGTGGTTCAGGGTGTGTGCTCTGGTCCGCTGCAGGTGCGGCAACTGACCGAAGTCCCGCCATGTGGGAGCGCGTCCATCGATGTGTCCGTGGAACCCAACCTGTGGCTTGTGCTCGGTGTCGGCAACAGAGACCGTGTGATCCGCGGGGAGTTTCCATGCGATCTCACCGATCCCAAAGATCCTCCTCCTGACCCGGATGATCCGCCCTTCGTTCCGGGATACTTCGGACTGAGTTACCGCGTGCAGTTTTCGGTCGGCGTTCGCCCGGGCGACTTGAACGGCGATGGCGTCGTCAGCGGTCTCGATCTGACGGTGCTGCTTGGGGCGTGGGGCACATCAGGCAGCGCCGATCTGAATGGGGATGGGATCGTGGGGGGCAGCGACCTCACGATTCTCCTGTCGAACTGGGGTTGAGGGTTTCGTCAGGTGCCGTTGGCGACCGCTTCGTATGCGGTGCGCAGGCAGCGCTCCATCTCGGCGCGGACATCCCTGTCGCTTACCGAGACCCCCTTGGACGCCAAGTCTGCTGTGAGTTTGGCAACGACATCGTCATCGCCCGCCTTCTTGAGATCGTGTGCAATGAGCTCCTTGGCGTAGGCATCGATGCCAGCGGAGTCCAACTTGACCTTGCTGCCGAACCACTCGGCGAGAAGTTTGTTGCGCCGCGCCTCCGCCTTGAAACGCTTCTCGGCATCGAATGCGAACTTTGACTCGAAACCTTCTTCGCGCTTGGAGAACCCGCTCATCGAAAGCTCCTTTCGGGGGGAGGGGAGTGTAACGGACTCATGGAGTGCACGCGGCAGTCGGCCTTTGGAGACCGTTACTGTTATTGGCGTTCAAAGCAGAAAACTGGCGACCAAAAAGAAAACTGGCCAGGGCGTCCTGCCCTGGCCAGTCTTGTGATCCTGAGAAGCCTGATGGACTGGATCAGGTCGTGGACTGCTTCTTGGTGAACACGGCAATGATCACCAACAGGGCGATCAGGCCGACAAAGCCGCCGTTGCCAAGTTGACTGATGAAGCTCGTCAAGTTGGTGGTGATGCCGCCGAAGAAGCCGGTGTTCGTCGTACCGAAGATGATTTGCACAAGTACACCAAGCCCAATGAAGAGCAGCATGATGTCCATGAGTTCGCGAGCCCAACCCTTGATCCAAGTGAATGCCTGCATGTCTTGAAGCTCCTGAGGATTCCTGAACAAGGCAGCTGCACCATGCGGCTGCCGACAAATGATTTATCGGCAAACAGACATGATCTCGCGCGTAAATCGCCACTCATGGAAGTCCTATAACATTGGATTTGAGAGCCAGAGATGGTCAAAGTGTCTTTTATCATCGAATAATCCACTTTTGGCATCTGTTGGCTGATCAAACATTTTTGCGTGTCGCGTCCGAACTTGGTGAAGGGGGCTGCGTCTTCTCGGCTGATAGGATTCGACTCTGATCTGGAGTCGCTCGCGTTCATGGCATCCCTTCTTCAAGTCGAAAACCTGACGAAACGCTTCGGGCAGATAGAGGCAGTCCGCGGGGTCACGCTTGATGTCGCAGCGGGTGAAGTCGTTGGGTTCCTCGGGCCAAATGGTGCGGGCAAGACCACAACGATGCGGATGATCACGGGGTTCCTCGAACCCACCGAAGGGCAAGTAACGCTCGGCGGGTTCTCTCTCGATGGTGAGCCGATTCAGGCGAGGAGCAGCTTTGGCTATCTGCCGGAGGGGGCGCCCGCTTATCCAGACATGAGCGTGCTTGAGTACCTGCAGTTCATCGGGCAGGTGCGCGGACTCGCGGGTTCGGTCCTTCACGAGCGAATTGCAACTGTGATCTCGCAAGTCCATTTGGAGCGAGTCGAGCAGCAAACCATCGAAACACTTTCGAAGGGATTCAAGCGTCGAGTCGGCATTGCTCAAGCGATCCTGCATGACCCGCCGATCCTGATCATGGACGAGCCGACCGATGGGCTTGATCCCAATCAGAAACATGAAGTGCGGCAACTCATCCGCAGCATGGGTTCGACCAAGGCCATCGTTCTGTCGACCCACATTCTCGAGGAAGTGGAGGCGGTCTGTACCCGCGTGATTCTGATTGCAGCCGGCCGGATCGTGTTTGATGGAAGACCGCAGGAGTTTGAAGCTCGTGCGCCGGCCTCCGTGCAGCACAACCGCATGGATCATGTCTTCCGCGAAATGACCGGCGGGGGTGCGGAGGTGCGCTCATGACTGGGCGCATGCAGCCGTGGCGGGCGATTTTCCGCCGCGAGTTCCGCGCCTACTTCGCCACGCCGCTTGCCGCGGTGTTCCTGGTTGTGTTCCTCTTTCTCGCTGGGATCTTCACCTTTTCCCTCGGCGGTCTCTATGAACGCGGTCAGGCGGATCTCCGACCATTCTTCGATTTCGCGCCTTGGCTGTTGCTGTTTCTTGTGCCTGCCGTGTCGATGCGGCTCTGGGCTGAGGAACGCCGGCTCGGCACTATTGAGGTGTTGACCACGCTGCCACTGCCGCTTTGGCAGGCTGTGCTCGGGAAGTTTCTCGCGGCGTGGGCGTTCAGTGTGCTCGCAATCGTGCTGACCGTACCGCTCTGGATGACGGTGTCGTGGCTCGGTGATCCTGATCAGGGAATGATCATCGCGGGCTATGTCGCAACCGCACTGATGGCAGGGCTTTTTCTTGCGCTCGGTGGTGTTGTCTCAGCACTGACGAAGAATCAGGTGATCGCCTTTGTGGTCACCCTGGTGGCTTGCTTCTTGCTGATGGTGAGCGGCTTTCCTGTGGTCCTTGATTTTCTTCGCGGCTGGGCGCTGCCGAGCGTGGTCGATGCGGTCGCTAGCCTCAGCATCCTGACGCATTTCACGAGTCTGACGCGCGGCGTTCTGGATCTCCGTGACATCGCGTACTTCGTCGTGGGCATCGCGGCACTTGTGCTGGCGACGGCGTTCCTGATCGATTGGAAGAAGAGCGCCTGACATGCCGCGAACGAGCAAGTCATCCTTGGCACTGAAGGCGAGCGCGCTCTTGCTTTTGGCGTGGGTGGCGTTGAGTGCATCCCTGTCGATGGTGCCGCTGCCGATCCGAATCGATCTCACCGAGGGTTCTGTGTACACGCTCTCTCCCGGTGTTCGTGCGATGCTCGCTTCGCTCGACGAACCTGTGCGATTGGAGTTGTTCTTCACCGCGGAGGGCTCGCGTGATTTGCCGCAGATACGCAATCATGCGCTGCGGGTGCAGGAGTTTCTTGAGAGTCTTGTCGCGTTGTCGAATGGCAAGGTGGATCTGAAGATTGTCGACCCGCAGCCATTTTCTGAGGCCGAGGACACCGCGAAGGCTGCGGGCATCGCGCCAATCACTGCCGATGGTGCTGGGCGCACGCTGATGCTGGGTCTGTTGGTATCAGGCGCGACGGATCAACGCGAGTGTCTTCCCTATCTGAACCCTCAAGAGGAGGCGTTCCTTGAGTACGACGTGTCGCGCGCAATCATCAGCGTCTCAAGAACGCAGCGAGCAAAGGTGGCGCTCGTGACTGGATTGCCGATGGACAGCAGTTTCGATCCGCGTTCGCAGCGCATGACGCCGCCGTGGCAAGTGATGGCTCAGCTTCGCAACCTGTTTGAACTGGAAGTGGTGCCACCGAGCAGCGAGAAGTTGCCCGAACAGTTCGATGCGCTGGTCGTCGCACATCCGAAGGGACTTTCGGAGCCCCTCTTGCGCGCCATTGACGCATACGCACTCGCTGGTGGACGAATGCTTCTGTTTCTTGATCCATTCTGCGAGAGCGACTCCGCGCCCATGGGGCCTGGCGGATTCGGATCTGGCGGAACGCCGAGCGACTTCGGATTGCTGCCAGCGTCGTGGGGAATCGCCTGGAAGGCGAACGAAGTCGTTGCGGACCGTGCCTTCGCGCAGCGCGTGCGCGCGCGCAGCGACACGGGGCTTGCCACGGTGGACTTTGTCGCGTGGTTGAACTTGAACAAGGATGCGATCACTCGCGACGATCCGGCGTTTGGCGTCTTGCAGACGCTGATCCTGATGTCCGCTGGATCGCTCGATCGCAGCGAGGGGTCGAAACTTGAGATGGTGCCGCTCGTGCGAAGCTCGGTGGACTCGATGCTGATCGATGGATCAAAGCTCGGGCCATTTGCCGATCCATCAGCGCTGCTTCGCGACTTCAAGGCGGACGGTGTGCAGCGTGTCATCGCGGCGCGGTTCACGGGTGTCGTTCGGAGCGCATTCCCGCCGACATCTGTGCCTGTGGAGGGAACCGCGCCCGCGAGCATCGTGGTCGTCGCGGACGCGGACATGCTGAGGGATGAGACATGGATTCAGGAAGAGCGGCTTGGCAACTTGAGTCTTGGTTGGCGCGCGTTCGCCGACAACGGGTCGCTCCTGCTGAACACCGTCGAGCAACTCAGCGGCAATCAGGCGCTGCTCGGTCTGCGCGCGCGCGGCAGTAGCCAGCGTCCTTTTGATGTTGTTCGTGCGCTGCAGCGTGATGCGGAGCAGCGTTTTCGATCCCGCGAAGATGAACTGCAGAAGCGGATCAGCGAGACGCAGCAGCGCATCACGAGCATGCAGCAGCAGAAGACTCCCGATCAAATGCTGCTGCTCACGCCCGAGCAGCAGACCCAGCTCGAACGCCTGCAACAGGAAGTGATTGACGCGCGCAAGGAACTTCGGCAGGTGCAGTTCAGTCTGCGCGAAGATGTGGAGGCGCTCGGTCATCGTTTGATGCTGTTGAATGTGTTGGTGTGGCCCGGGATCGTGGCGGTGGCGGCCGTGTTCTTGGGAGTGCGTCGGCGCAGCAGATCGGCGAGGGCGGCAGCATGAACCGTCAGGTGGTGCGCGTTCTTCTCGTGGTGGCCGTCGCTGCGGTCCTCGTTGCAGTGTTCATTCGGATGAGCCGCAGCGGTGGCACGACCGAGGTTGAGCAGCCGTTGGTGATGTTCGCATCGGATGCGGCAGCGATCGACCGCGTCGAGATCGAGCAGGGCAGTGACCGAATCGATGTGCAGCGAAAGGATGGGCGGTGGGTTCTGCTTTCGCGCGATGGGTTTCCTGCGAAGGCGGAGTCGGTGCAGGAAGTGGTGCGTGGGCTCGACGGACTTCGGAAATCGCAGCGCATGACGGCGAAGCCGGATCGGCACGCAAATCTCGGCATCGCGTGGCCCGATCCAAGTGGAACGGCGCGGAGGGTGCGAGTATTCGCCGCCGGCAAAGAGAAGCCGCTGGCTGACTTGGTGATTGGCCGAACTGCGTCATCGCCCGCTGGCGTGTACGCGCGCGGCAGCGATGACCCGCAAGTCTGGCGCTGTGCGGGCGTGCTGAACGTTCCCGTGGGTGTGTCTGGTTGGCTTGCGGGTCCCGTCGCGGACTTCGCATCCGATCAACTGCAGCGCATCACGCTCGCGGATGTCACACTCACTCGCACTGGGAGCGAATGGAACATGACGGGTCCTGACGGGCAGCCGGTGACCGCGACGCCGCGGCTCGACGCGATCAAGAGC
>Ga0209835_1001038_pt1 | contig 16276 bp, 9 predicted proteins | sample LakKivwa52mmetaG_FD_184138 | JGI IMG/M metagenome (GOLD analysis project Ga0209835, IMG submission 184138) | Anoxic lake water microbial communities from Lake Kivu, Rwanda to study Microbial Dark Matter (Phase II) - Lake Kivu water 52m metaG... | ecosystem: Environmental > Aquatic > Freshwater >...
ACGATTGGGTCGAGCGGGGATTATGCCCCGATGTGTGCATGGTAAAGAGGGCAAACGAGCAGCTGTCCCAGTTTTTCCGTCTGATTCCGCTGTAGGTATCGCCTTCGTCCTGAAAGTCGAAACAGTGGCAGGTAGGGCAGAGGAATGTGCAGGTACCGCAACCGATGCATCGTATCGAAATTTCCTTCCAGAAATGGCTTTCGAAGTTTTCAGGGTCTGCAAGCCACTCCCGGCAGGCATCGAGATCGAACCTTTTCGGGACGTCGGCAATCGGTTCCTTATCTGCGGCAGAATCGTCGAGCAGGGCCTCGATGCGATCGAATGCTTCACGTCCCCTTTCGGTGATCAGCTCCACAAGCCATCCTTTTCCCCCCGCGACGGGATGGAGCATGATGTCCGAACCAAGCTTACTGTCGGGTGCGAGCTTGAGGGAGGTGCACATGCAGAAATCGTCCGATGTCGTACACGCAATCGTCACCATGACGGTTTCATTGCGGCGCTGGAACCAGTAGGCATCTTTATAATCCCAGCCGAAGAGGGGGTCGTCGATTGCCATAGCGGAGGCGTCGCATGGCCTCGAACCGAAAATGATCCTTTTTCGGGCGGGAGGGAGATACTCTTCGGTATCGATTGTCTGTTTACCAATCCGGTAGCGGAACATCGGTTCAGTCCGGGGAAAAAACAGATCCTTGACTGTTCTGTCCGGGAGGATGATCCCAAGATCGAGCTCAGATGCTTTTTCGACCGGTGCGAAACGGGTAACGTTGTTGTTTTTCTGCGGGCCGATAACGTCATATCCTGCGGCATGCCACCGGGTAATGCAGTCATCGAGTTTATCGCGTAAAAGAATTTGTATCATACGATGTACTTAGAGGATGAAAGTCTCGGGATCGTCCTTTTTGAAACTTGCCAGTACGGTTTCCTGGTCAGGGCTCATGCCCGAAAAATGGTCATAGGCGTCAAGCACCTCCATGGCCATTCTGCGGTTGATAAGTCGCAGCGGAATATTTACGGGACATGCCCGGTCACATCCTCCGCATTCGACGCAACGACCGGACAGATGAAATGCCCTGACAAGGTTCCATTCGAAATTGCCGAGAGTATGGGACGATGTCTGAACCCATTGCGGCTGGTTGTTGTCGACGATGCAGCGCCTGCAGTAGCACATCGGGCAGACCTGACGGCAGGCGTAACACTTGATGCACTTTTCGAATTCCGCCTGCCAGAATGTGAACCGTTCCTCCGGAGTCATGTTTTCGATCCTTTCGACGAGCGCCTGCTCCCCGGCTCCAGGCGCCTGTTTTTTCAGAGCCGCAAGCATAGCAGGAAAGTCCTGTACATTGCTGCCGTCCAGGGCACTGACCGATTCCGCTTCCCGATTGAACCCCATAATGACAATCTGGTCGGGATCGAGCTGCGATTCGGACGCAAGAATGTTCACGCTCCGTATTCCTTCGGGGCCAAGGAAGATCCCCACTTTCTTCTTGTCTGCAAGGAGTCCCTCGGTGACCAGATACCCCGAGAGATTTGCTTCGCATGCCGCATCGAGATGCAGCTTTGATGTCTCGTCGGCAGAACGGACGAACAGGGGCCTTCGTCTGTCAGGAGTGGTTCCGGCGCCGTAGCCGATCACCAGTTTCACCTCTCCGGACGACAGCAGTTCCGCTGCTTTTTTTCTGTACTGTTCCTGTATGCTCATTGGTTCCGGTAAAAAAAAATTTAAAGTGAAACCGGGGTTTCGGTTTCATGGATCATGGCCTTGTACTGTTCGAAGGGGCCGAGTTTACGAATATCTTCGGTAAGGCTGCTGATAAGTTCGGCGAACTTGACTCCTTCGGCTGCACTGATCCAGGAAAAACGGATCCGGTCGAGCGGTATCCCGGTAAAATCAAGAAGCGCACGGAACACCGTCCAGCGGCGTCGGGCATGGAAGTTTCCGCTGGTGAAATGGCAGTCTCCAGGGTGACAGCCGCTCACAAGCACGCCGTCGGCGCCTTTCTGCAATGCTTTGAGGATGAACATCGGGCTGATCCTTCCCGTACAGGGAAGCCTCACAATACGTACGTTGGGGGGATATTTCAACCGGCTTGTTCCGGCCAGATCAGCACCGGCATATGTGCAGTAGGTACAGACAAACGCAACGATTTTCGGTTCGAATTGCTCGTTCATGTTTTCGGTTTAATGGTTCGTATGCTGCAAGGGGCCCTCAGAGCCCCATAACCTCGGCGAATATCTGTTTTTCGGTGAATCCCGCAAGGTCGATGCTGTTCGAGCGGCAGAAGGTTACACAGGTTCCGCATCCCTGGCAAAGTCCGGGATTGACGAAGGCGACCCGCTTTATAAGCTCCCCCGACCGGCTGAGAATATCTTTTTTCTCGACAGCTCCGTAGGGGCAGGCCACAACGCATCCCCAGCAGCCGGAACAGATTGCCTCATTGTTCATGGCGATAACCGGTTCTCGCTCGAGCCTGTCGCGGCTGAAGAGACCTATAACCTTGCTGGCGCAGGCCGATGCCTGGGAAACGGAGTCCGGAATGTCTTTCGGAGACTGACAGGCTCCGGCAAGATAGATGCCTGCCGTCGCGGTTTCTACCGGTCTCAGCTTGATATGGGCTTCGTTATAGAATCCGTACTCGTCACATCCGATGCCGATAACCCTGGCGAACTCCTTCGCATCGGGCTGAGGGGTGATTGCCGTGGCAAGCACCACCATATCAGCCTCAATTTCTACCGGTTTGCCCAGCAGGGTGTCCACGCCGCGCACGATGAGCTTCCCGTTTTCCTGCCATACCTTACTGACCCTTCCGCGCAGGTAGGAGGCTTCGTCTTCCTCGATGGCCCGGCGGGTGAATTCGTCGTAACCCTTGCCGGCAGCCCGGATATCCATATAGAAGATGTGGGCTTTGCCTCCATGAACCTTGTGCGCGTAAAGCATTGCATGCTTGGCAGTGTACATGCAGCATATTTTTGAACAGTATCTGACGCCTTTCGACGGGTCCCTCGAACCAGCGCACTGGATGAAGACAACGGTTTCGGGTTCCTTGCCGTCCGATGGCCGCCTGATTTTTCCTGCGGTCGGCCCGCTTGCCGATGCAAGCCGCTCGAACTGCAGTCCGGTGATCACATCCGGATACTTCCCGTATCCATACTCGCCGTACATGGCCGTGTTCTGGATCCGGAATCCGGTTGCCACCACAATTGCGCCGACTTCGATATTGACGAACTCATCCTGCATCCCGAAGTTGATACAGTCTATCGGACAGGCTTTAGCACATACCTTGCACTTCCCGTTTTTGAAATAGGTACAGTTTTCCTTGTCAATAACCGGAATATTCGGTACTGCCTGGGCAAAAGGGGTGTAAATAGCCGGTCGTTTGCCAAGATTACAGTCGAATTCGTCACTGATTTTCTTCTGGGGACATTTCTGAATGCAATCGCCGCAGCCCGTACAGGTATTCATGTCCACGTAACGGGCTTTTTTGCGGATTTTTACAGTGAAGTTTCCTATGAACCCGTCAACCTGTTCAATTTCGGAGTAGGTAAGGAGTTCTATTTTTGGATGCTGTGCGGCTTCGACCATCCTTGGCGTCATGATGCACTGGGAACAGTCGAGCGTCGGGAAGGTCTCCGAAAGCTGCGCCATATGGCCGCCCAGCGAGGGTTCCCGTTCGACGAGCACGACCTCATGTCCTGCATTTGCGATATCGAGGGCCGCCTGTATGCCGGCAATGCCTCCTCCGATAACGAGAGCTTTTCTGGTAACAGGAACCTCGATCGGCTGAAGTTCGTTGTTGCGCTTCACTTTTTCGATAAGCGAGCGGGTAATGTCGATTGCTTTTTCGGTTGCTTTATCCTTGTCGCTGTGTACCCAGGAACATTGTTCACGGATGTTGGCTATTTCACACAGGTATGGATTCAGGCCGGCTTCTGCGCATGCTTTGCGAAAGGTGGCTTCATGCATCCTCGGGGAGCAGGCAGCGACGACGATGCCGGTCAGGTTGTTATCCCTGATGGCTTTCTTGACGTTCTCCTGACCGGGGTCGGAACAGAAATATTTGTATTCGAGCGAAACCGATACACCGGGGTGGTCGTCCATTGCCGACAACAGCCGTGCGCAATCGATTCTGGCAGCGATGTTCTCGCCGCAGTGACAGATAAAAACGCCTATTTTTGCCATGCTTGCATTGATTTGATATGTCGCCGAGCGTTACCGTCGCACTACCTGATTGTTCGGTCAAGGCAGGATTTCGGAGCTGAAAACCAGGCGGATTTCTTTATCATACGCTCAAGAGCGTGTTCAGGTCGAACGGAAGGGCGGAACCCTTCCGTCGTGCTGCAGACTCAGGCATCGGATTCTCCGGCTACAGGTTGCTGAGTAGTTCGAGAGCTGGAACGAAGTGCTTGCCTACGGCTACATCGACAGGGTCGGCGCCGCAGGCCACGGAAACAAGTTCGGAGATATAGTAGACCGGCATGGGTCTGATATTTTCGTAGCGCTTCCTCATGCCCTCCTGGCGCATATCGAGGTTGGCGTGACAGAGCGGACAGGCCACAACGAATGCCTGGGCGCCGTTAGCCTGAGCGTTCCTTGCGATTTTATGCGCGAGATCCTCGACCATCTCCTGCTGGGCAAGAGTAAGGCCGGCGCCACAGCATTCTATCTTGAACGCCCACTCCACAGGTTCGCCTCCGAGCGTTTCGACTATTGCCTCCATTTTGAGCGGGTTTTCGGAGTCGTCGAAGCACATGGCCTCCGTAGGTCGTACCAGAAGGCATCCGTAGTAACAGGCCAGGTTCAGATCCTTAAGCGGCCTTTTGATGCGTCTGGCGAGTTCTTCGCTGCCGTAGCCTTCGAGAAGCTGCGTTATCCCTATGAATACCGCATTTCCGGTCGGTTCGATGCCTGTGGCGGTTTTCACCTCCTCACGGAATTCCCTGGATTCGAGAATCGTATTGCGGGTGGTAACCTGCCGGTTCTGGCAGGCGGCGCAGGGAGCAAGCACGAAATCCATTCCCGCAGCGTCGGCAAGAGCCTGGTTGCGAGCAGGAAGCAGCTGGGCGAGACGGTGACTCGTGGCATGCGCCGAAGTGGCTCCGCAACAGTTCCAGTCGGGAATCTCTTCGAGTCGGATATCGAGCAGCTCGCACATTTTGCGTACCGAAATATCGTACTCCATTGCCGTGCCGCCGAGCGAACAGCCCGGATAATAGCCGATGGTCATTCCTGGCCTGATGGTCGGGGCGTTTTCAGGTGAATAGTTCTTTTTTATCGGCTTTCTTTGGGCAACAGGATCGTGAAGTTCCTTTTCGGCCAGAGCAAAGAGCTTTTCGATCTGATCCTTGCCGGTAACCCCTTCCTTGCCGCTGAGTGAAGCGATCGGATTGATTTTGCCGTCACGGATCATCTTTATGCCTGAAGATGCATCCTGCAGAAAGGTGCGCGTCCTCAGCTTGTAGCTGTTCACAAGCGAGAGCTCCTGCAGGCGCCCGTGCTTGCGGATGTTGTTCAGGAGGGATGTATGGAAGGCCGTAACGAGTTTTTTCGAGCGGTCTTCCGAGACGATTCCGGTTTTGATGGCAAGCTCCCGTAGCGCGTCCATGGTCGTCGAGATATCCATGTTCTGCGGACATCTCGCCGTGCAGGTATGGCAACCGATGCAGAACCACAGCGCATTGCTCCGCATGGCTTCTTCAAGATAGCCCGCCTGTACCAGGCGCATTATTTTCGTCGGCGTGTTATCCATGAACCCGCCGGCGGGACATCCGGCGGTGCATTTGCCGCACTGGTAACAGCAGTTGTAGTCGTTGCCTGTGATGCGGACCAACTGCTGCTTGTATGCATCATTCGAGGAGAGGTTGTGTTTTGACACCGGGTTACTTATTAAAGCGAGTTGAGGAGCGGAAATTCAAAACGACACAAACATGTAATGATACGGGATATAATTCTATTATCCAAACATTCAGTTGAATATAACTCTTTTACGAAACTGTTCTCATATCTCCGGTCACCAGCTGTTGCCGCACTCCCTGAAACCTGCTACCTTAACATCGTACAACATAACTGCTGCTTTTAACGTTTATTTTATCATGGCCATCTTATGTCTGTTCCTCCCGGCGCCTTCCTTTGTCTCCACTATGCATCCCGGCTTGAAAAATAAAGAGGGAACGGCATGGATATAAGCCTCTTTTTGTTTATGATAATGCAGAACGCCCTGTTTTCAGGGCGTTAATCATATTACGAATCCGATTATGTTTGATGAAATTCAGTTTGACAAGATCAGGAGGCTTCCCAAATACGTTTTTGCTGCCGTCAATGAATTGAAAATGGCCGAACGGAGGGCAGGGGAGGACGTCATCGATTTTTCCATGGGCAATCCGGATGGCCCCACTCCGCAGCATATTGTCGACAAGCTGGTTGAGAGCATCAACAAGCCCAGGACGCACGGATATTCCGTATCGAAAGGCATATACAAACTTCGCGGCGCGGTAGGAAGCTGGTACCGAAGAAAATACAATGTCGATCTCGATCTCGATCGCGAGGTGGTGGCTACCATGGGATCGAAGGAGGGGTATGTCCATCTGGTACAGGCTATCACAAATCCCGGAGATCTGGCCATGGTGCCCGACCCCTGCTACCCGATTCATTCACAGGCATTCATTCTCGCCGGCGGAAACGTGCATCGCCTTAAACTGGAAATGCATGACGATTACCGTCTTGACGAAGAGGCGTTTTTCAACAACATCGAAACGGCCCTCAGGGAATCTTCGCCGAAACCGAAATACCTTGTGGTGAATTTTCCCAACAACCCCACCACGGCAACGGTCGAACTGCCTTTCTATGAACGGCTCGTGGAACTTGCACGCAAAGAGCGGTTTTATGTTATCAGCGACATAGCCTATGCGGAAATCACCTTCGATGGCTATGTGACGCCATCGATACTCCAGGTTCCCGGAGCCAAGGATGTCGCGGTTGAAAGCTATACGCTTTCGAAAACCTACAACATGGCAGGTTGGAGGGTGGGTTTCATGGTAGGTAACGCAAAACTGATCGGGGCCCTTGAAAAAATCAAGAGCTGGCTCGATTACGGCACCTTTACGCCCATACAGGTAGCATCGACCATAGCTCTTACTGAAGATCAGAGTTGCGTGCGGGAGATCACCGAGGTTTATCGACGCCGTCGAGACGTCATGATCCGCAGTTTCGAAAACGCCGGATGGCCGATTCTGCCGCCACGGGCCAGTATGTTCGTATGGGGTCATATACCCGAACATCTCCGGCACCTCGGCAGTCTGGAGTTCAGCAAGAAACTGCTGACCGAAGGGAAGGTGGCCGTAAGTCCGGGAATCGGGTTCGGCGCCTACGGAGACGAATATGTACGAATCGCCATGATCGAAAACGAGGAACGAATCCGGCAGGCAGCCCGCAACATCAGAAAGTTTCTGAAGACCAACGAATCCTGAACGCCCGTCGCCCTGTTATTCCGGTTTCAATTTAGAAAGCAGGGGACGTTCTTTTCCAGCTCAACTTGCGTGCTTTGGGCAGGAAGGAGACGGGGATTGAAGAGGAAGAGTTGCCCACGGATTTGCACGGATTGACACGGATGACAGGGTTAAGCGCTATGGGTTGTGCTTACTTGCTATCGAGCTGTCCAGCTGTCTCGCTATCCAGCCAAAAAGAGAAAGAGCGCGGTTCCCGCTGATTGATGATTGGAGGTCTCATCTCACTCTTCGCGTTCGAAAATCTCGTGTATGGCCTTCGGTATGGCATCGAGAATGCCGCCGGCAGATACAAGGCTCGATACATCGTCGGCAAGATCGCCTGCCCGTCCGTGAAACCATGAGGCCGCTGCCGCGGCATCGAAAATACCGGCGCCTTTTGCAGCCATGGCGGCAATCATTCCGGCAAGAATATCGCCGGATCCTGCGGTCGAAAGCGCTTCGGTACCTGAATTGTTAAGCAGCAGGTGCCCTTCATGATCGGCAAGCACGGTTGGATTGCCTTTAAGCAGTATGTTTACACCGTATTGAGCGGCGAACTCTCTCGCCATATTGATGGGATCTTCAGCGATCGTTTCCGCCGGGATTCCGGTAAGCCGGCTCAATTCCCCGTAATGCGGAGTCAGAACGGCATTGGACAGGCCTGCCTTTTCCAGCATGCCCGGGGTTTCAGCAATGGCGTAGAGCGCATCGGCATCGATCACGAGTTTTTTTGCGCTTATTTCAGGATTGTCGAGCAGTTCCCGAATGAATTCAATCGTGCCGCTCTCTCTTCCGAGACCGCAGCCTATGAGCACAGCGTCCGCCCAGCGGATTTTTTCAAGCACGCTATCCATATCCTGATTAACGACAATCGCTTCGGGAACAGCAGTGTGCATAACGCTCATCGAGGCTTCGGGCAGGCATGCACAGACATAGCCGGCGCCGGTATGCACGGCGGCTTTTGTCGAGAGCAGGGCGGCGCCGATCATGGACGAACGCGGGGATCGGGAACCTGCAATCACAAGAACCTTTCCGTTCGTGTGTTTTGCCCCTGAGATTTCCCTGAGGCGATAGTGTTCCGCGGCAAACTCCTGATCGATAAGACGGCAGACAGTGTCTTCGAGCAGGAATTCCGGTATCGATATCTCTGCGGTTGTTACAGAGCCGGAAAGGAGGGGGCCGTCGTTAAGGAAAAAACCGGTTTTCATGAATGCCATCGTTACGGTCAAGTCGGCGGTTACCGCGGGGTTGGCCGCAATGCCGGAGGTCGCATCGAGACCGGAAGGAACGTCCACGGCTGCAATGGGTGCTCCGCTTTGCTCCCGGAGGGCGTTCAGCAATGCTATACCATCCCTGACAGGATCGGCAAGAACTGTATGCCGGCCATCTGTTTTCAGGCCGGTACCGAGTATCGCGTCGATCAGTGCGTTGTAGCGCGACTCCATGACAAACGGGAGAGCTTCAGCGACGCTTCGGAAGATTCTCAGGGTATCGGTATGCTCCAGGTAGGCTTCAAGAATAGAGAGCGCTCCGTTGTTGGTCGCGGAAAGCGCTGATGACGGGTATAGCAGCACCAGATCGACTGAAGAGCCGCGATTGAGCAGATGACGGGCAGCGACGAATCCGTCTCCGCCGTTGTTTCCTTTACCGCATACAACCAGGTAGCAGTTATCTTCATCGAAGCCGATTCCGGGCAGTTCGTTTGTTATACAATCCGCAAACCTCATTCCTGCAATCTCCATAAGGCGGCTCTCGCCTATGGAGAGACCGGTAATAGCCGCGTTGTCGGCATGCGACATCTCCGCAGCCGTAACCACCGGGAGCATTGATTCCTCTTTTGTCATTGATGGGATGGCTTGATGGCTTGATAACATTATCTGATCCCCCTCATCACTCAGCACTGAGTACTCATCCCTTCATCAAGATGCAGGGCATGTTCGAGCGCATGATAATAGGCCTCGGCCAGTTCCTCCGTTGTGAACGATACTGCGGTTTTCCCGTTGATTGCAATGGTTGCCCGCCTGTCAACAACCTTGCCGATAACGCGTACGGGCACATTTAATCCGACCGCGTCGGCGATGACCTCCCGTGCAGCATCAGGAGCGATACTCACAAGCACGCGGCCTTGGGCCTCCGAAAAGAGCTGCTGCTGGATATGGAAGGGGTTGCTGGCCGTATCTTCGATGTCGATATCGAAGCCAAGCGAGTTTCCTTTCTCCATCACGGATTTTTCGACGATCGCCGTAAAAAGCCCGCCATCGGAAACATCATGAGCCGATTGCAGCAATTTTTTCGATGCCAGCCCGACAAGCAGTTCATGAAGGTTTTTTTCGTGAACGAGGTCAATGTCAGGGGCGTCCTGTCCGGGTGTGCCGTACTGCATGACCAGGTATTCCGATCCATCAAGATAGAGTTCCGGATCGCCAAGCAGGAGAATGGCGTCGCCGGAATTTCGGAAAGTCGATCCGACACGGCAGTCAATATCATCGAGCAGGCCTATCATGCCGATAGTCGGAGTCGGGTAAATCGCCGTGCGTTCTCCGCCAAGGAACGTTTCATTATAAAAGCTTACATTTCCACCGGTAACGGGGGTGTTGAATGCCCTGCAGGCTTCACCCATACCTTCAACTGATGTTTTGAACTGAAAGTATACTTCCGGTTTGTATGGATTGCCGAAATTCAGGCAGTTCGTTATAGCCAGCGGGCGGGCTCCGGAACAGGCGATGTTTCGGGCGCATTCGGCAACGGCGATTTTTCCGCCCTTGAGAGGGTTCAGGTAGACATAGCGGGGGTTGCAGTCGGTTTTCATGGCTATGCCTTTTTTCGATCCCTTGATGCGGATAACCGCCGCATCGCACGAGCCGACAGCCGTGACGGTATTGGTCTGCACCATCGAGTCGTACTGCCGGTAGACCCACTGCTTGCTGGCGATGCTGGGCCGGGAAATCAGGGCGAGGCCGAGAGTTGAAAGATCGAGATTGTCGTCGGCAACGAGCGATGCGACAGGATTGGCAGGTTTTTTTTCAACAGCTTCACGTGCATAGACCGGTGCGCCTCCGCCAAGTACAAGTGATTCGGCGGGTATTTCCGCGACAACGCTTCCGTGATGTCTGACCCTGAGCATGTTGTCGGAAGTGACTTTTCCGATTACGACAGCCTGAACATCCCATTTGCGGTAGACATCGATAATCCGGTCCTCGAATCCGTTTTCAGCTACCACAAGCATGCGTTCCTGGGATTCGGAGAGCATGATTTCGTATGCGCTCATGCCGCTTTCACGTATGGGCGTCAGATCAAGATCGATTTCTATGCCTCCGGAACCGGTTTTTTCAATGCCTCTTGCACTCATTTCAGAGGTCGAACTTGTAAGGCCGGCGGCTCCCATGTCCTGCAGGCCCACCACATATCCGGTTGCAATCGCTTCAAGAGTGGCTTCGAGCAGAAGCTTTTCGGCGAACGGATCGCCGACCTGCACGCTCGGACGCTTGTCTTCAGATGCTTCGCTGAGGTCCTCCGAAGCGAAGGTCGCGCCATGAATGCCGTCCCGTCCGGTAGCGGAGCCCACGATCAGTACGGGGTTTCCTTCGCCTTTTGCCGTGGCGCTGACGGTTTTATCGTGTTCGACGAGGCCTACCGACATGGCGTTAACCAGAGGATTGCCGGTGTAGCAATCCTCAAAATAGATCTCGCCGCCCACTGTCGGAACGCCGAACGAATTGCCGTAGTCGCCGATTCCCCTTACCACACCGTCTACCAGATATCGCACCCTTGGATCTTTCGGCGAGCCGAACCGCAGGGAATTCAGAGAAGCTATCGGGCGGGCTCCCATGGTGAAAATATCGCGATGAATGCCTCCTACGCCGGTTGCGGCACCTTGATAGGGTTCGACTGCAGATGGGTGGTTATGCGATTCGATCTTGAAAGCTATGGCAAGATTGTCGCCGATATCGACAAGGCCGGCATTTTCCTCGCCTGCGCCGGTAAGCAGAGCTTCACCTTCTCTCGGAAGGGTTTTAAGAACGGCGATCGAGTTTTTGTAACTGCAATGCTCCGACCACATGACCGAAAAAATGCCGAGCTCTGTAAAAGTCGGGGTTCTTCCGAGAATGCCAAGTATTTTTCCGTATTCTTCGGCGTTAAGACCATGTTCTTCAGCCAATCGGAGCGTGACTTCTGGTTCGGTTTGTTTCATAACGGACGATAAACGTTTCGATGGTGTCAGGGCTGCTGCCCGTGACAGTTTTTGTATTTTTTTCCGCTGCCGCAGGGGCAGAGGTCGTTGCGTCCGGTTTTCGGCTCCGCCTTTACCGGCTGTTGCGGTGTTTCCCCCTGTTCGGCATCGCTTTGGCCGGCATGTTTGTAGACGCTTTCGGCTTCCTGGTGGCGGGCTACGAGTTTTTCCTGCCGCAGAGCCTCCTTTTTCTGCCGCGCTTCAATCTCTCTGGCTTCGTCCGGATTTACCGGGAACAGCTTGAACGCAAGCGAAAGGGTTTCAAGTTCTATTTCCTGAAGCAATGCCACAAAAAGTCGGTAAGCCTCCTGCTTGTATTCCAGAAGAGGATCCTTCTGGCCGTATGCCCGAAGATTGATGCCCTCCCTGAGAGAGTCAATTTCCCTGAGATGTTCGCGCCATTTTTTATCGATAACGCTCAGCACGGCATATTTTTCGATCTGTGCCATGATCTCTTCCGGAATTTCCTCTTCCTTGCGCCGGTAAAAGCCCAGAGCGGTCTCATAGAGCCTGTCGGCTATTCCCTTGGCTCCTTCACGGTCGAACAGATCGCTTTCCGGGTGGAACTCGACCGACAGCTCCCGGAGCAACCGTTCTTCAAGTTCTTCAGCATCGAATTCTTTATCGTATTTGCGCACCACCATATCACAGTAATCACGAAGCAGATCGAAGATGTCGCTCGAAAGGCGATCTTTCTGCAGACCGTTTTTCCTTCTTGTATAGATGACATCGCGCTGCTGGTTCAGCACATCATCGTATTCGAGCAGCCGTTTCCGGATAGAGAAGTTCTGTTCCTCGACCTTTTTCTGTGCGCGTTCGATGGATTTGGTGATCATGGAGTGCTCGATCACGTCGCCCTCCTCATGGCCGAGTCGGTCCATTACCGAAATCACCCGGTTGGAGCCGAACAGGCGCATGAGCTCATCTTCGAGAGAAACGAAAAAAACCGATTCGCCCGGATCGCCCTGGCGTCCGGCGCGTCCTCGCAGCTGACGGTCGATGCGGCGTGATTCGTGTCGTTCGGAACCGAGAATGAAGAGTCCTCCAAGCTCCCGTACTCCAAGGCCGAGCTTGATGTCTGTGCCGCGTCCGGCCATGTTCGTCGCAATGGTAACCGCGCTTTTCTGGCCCGCAACAGCCACGATTTCGGCTTCGCGGGCATTCTGTTTTGCATTAAGCACGCTGTGCGCGATGCGTTTGGCTCGAAGCATTCTCGAAAGCGTTTCCGAAACCTCCACGCTGGCCGTGCCGACGAGCACCGGTTGACCCTTTTTCTGCAGCTCCTCGACTTTTGAAACTATGGCGTTGTATTTTTCCCTGCGGGTCTTGTAGACCAGATCATCCATATCCCTGCGGACCACCGGTTTATTGGTGGGGATAACCACAACATCGAGCTTGTATATTTCGTAGAACTCGGATGCCTCGGTTTCAGCCGTACCGGTCATGCCGGCCAGCTTTTTGTAAAGGCGGAAAAAGTTCTGGATGGTGATGGTGGCCATGGTCTGCGTTTCGCCTTCGATCCTGACGTTTTCCTTGGCCTCGATTGCCTGATGCAAACCGTCACTGTAACGGCGGCCCGGCAGGATTCGTCCGGTGAACTCATCGACGATCATCACCTTGCCCTCCTGCACCACATATTCGTCGTCGCGTTCGAAAAGCGAGTAAGCCTTGAGAAGCTGACTGATGTTATGCAGACGCTCCGAACGGTCGGCGAAAAGCCGGTAAACGGCATCCTTCTGCTTGACTTTATCGGCAGGGGAGAGTGACGGATCGCTTTCGATGGTCGCGATTTCAGAACCGACGTCCGGAAGAAGGAAAAGATCGCGATCCTGATGGCTGAATCTGCTCAGAAAATCCCGTCCTTTGTCGGTGAGGTCTATGGTGCCGCCTTTTTCGTCGACGGCGAAGTACATCTCGTCGTCAACTTCATGCATGCGGCTTGCGTTATCCTTCAGGAACTCGTTTTCGGTACTCTGAACCAGCTTTGCCATTCCCTGCTGGGAGAGCATCTTGATGAAACGGCTGTTTTTAGGCTGCCCGCGCTTGACACGCAAAAGGGCCAGACCGGCATCGAAATCGTCCGGCTTTGTCCTGAGAGCGGATTCCGCCTGCGAAAGGCAGGATGCGACAAGCTGCTGCTGCGCCCGCACCAGTTGCTCGATCCAGGGCTTTATTTCCTGAAACTTGCTGTTGTCGGCGTTAGGTACCGGTCCGGAAATGATAAGCGGCGTTCTTGCCTCGTCGATGAGTACGCTGTCAACTTCATCGACGATTGCGAAATAAAAATCGCGATGTACCATCTCATCCATGGTGCCGGCCATATTGTCGCGAAGGTAGTCGAATCCGAATTCGTTATTCGTGCCGTAAGTGATATCGCAAAGGTACTGCTGCTTTCTTTCGAAAGAATGCATTGAATTGAGTATGACGCCGACGCTCAGGCCGTGATATTCGAAAACAGGCGACATCCACTCCTTGTCGCGCTGTGCCAGGTAATCGTTCACCGTTACCACATGAACGCCGCGTCCTGTAAGCGCATTGAGGAAAACGGGCAGAGTCGATACAAGGGTTTTTCCTTCGCCGGTCGCCATTTCGGATATTTTGCCCGAATGCAGCACCATACCGCCGATCAACTGCACGTCATAGGGCACCATGTCCCAGATCATTTCGTGCCCCATTACCATATAGGTATGGCCTTTAAGGCGTCGGCAGGTGTCTTTTACCAGAGCGAACGTTTCCGGAAGAATCTCGTCGAGCATCGAAGCAGTCGCCTTTTCATACTCCAGGGAGAGGCTTTCGAGCTCGTCGTTGATACTGTCGGCCTTGTCGAGATCGATATCCGGATTTCCGAGAGCGGAGTATAATTCTCTTTTCTTTTCCTCGAACGGCAGGAGCGCGCCGCGAACCTTGTTGCGGATCTCCGTACCCTTCGCCTTCAGCTGATCATCCGACAGCGTTTCGAATGAGCGCTGCAGTTCATTGATGCTCTGGACGACCGGCTGGAGTTTTTTAATGTCTTTATCGTGTTTTGAACCGAATATTTTTTCAAAAATTTTCAGCATTCTGTTCTTGGCTTTCCGCTTGGGTTCCGGACAGGTTATAAAACGTGTTAGATAATTGTTTTCTAAGGTATTGAATTACCTTCTGAGAAAAAAGTTGTCGCATAAGAAAAATAGGTTGCCGGTCTTGCTCCTGTTACGTGTGAAGCTGTCTCTCTGACCGGACACCGACATGCCGGCCCCTAAGCCGTATTGAGTCCCTTCACCCTCCTTCTCCAGCAGTGGAAGAGCAGATGTCCGGCGTATCCGGCCATTTCGGGGTTGATGACAGAGCGGATTTCCCGCTGCAGCTCCATATAGTTATTGACTGTCAAAGGCATCGCAGCTCGTTTGAGACCGAACCATTCATAGAGGTACTGACGGACATGCGTATCGATGGGAAACGCATCGAACCGGCCAAGCCCGAAAAGGGCAATACAGTCGGCGATTTTCGGCCCGATTCCGTCATATTGGCATAATTCCGCCCTGATGCTCTCCAGAGACCGATCCGGAGAAGCGAGTTTCCGGAAATCCAGTTCGCCGGAAGCCACTGCCCCTGCCATGTTTCGGACGTTAACGGCTCTTCTGCAGTTGTTGTTCGTGCATATCCGGAGATCTTCGGAATGAGCCGACGCAATCCTTTCAGGCGAAGGAAAAGCATAGTTCGTGTGACGGGTTCCTTCGAAGGAAAATGAAACAGGATCGCCGAAAACCCTGCAGATCTCTCCGATCTGGCGCCGGATAATCGGCATGCCGATTCCCTGTGCACACATAAATGTTACTGCGGTTTCAAAAGGGTCCTGACGGAGGACTTTCAATCCGTAGAAATCCTGTACCATAAGTGCTATATCCCTGTGGAGAAAACGGAAAACGGGTTCCATAATAATTCGTTCATTTATGTCAAGACTCAGGTAATATTCCGCCCATTTATTCAGAGGCAATCCTTCTAATTCATCTCTGTCGGAATAGATGGATAAACACGACGTATCCATTGATTTAATAATGACCGGAGAGCCCTGTATTACCGATACATAATAGGGATAATGACTGCGATACATTTCCCATCTGAATGTTTGTCCGCTGAATAAAGTATCATGCACTGATACCGTAAAATCTGATGATATTATAGCACTGTAACGGTAACCATGGTCGCTGTTATTCATAATGCGAAACTTGATGTGAGAATAATAGAAAAAGTTGATGTAATGGTATATAAGTAATTATAATAAAAGAATATATAAGTTTTGGTTAAAATGCTTGAAGTCTTTTTTATGTGGCAATCAAGACAAAATGTAAGCGTTCCACAACAAATAATTCCGTAATATAAGAGGCAGAAAGTAACCAAAAACACATGCCCCTGTATCATGAAGTTAAGCCGCCTGGAATTATCTGCCGACGAGAGAGCAAAGCTACAAGAAGTTGTGGCAAAAGGGAGTAATTGGCGAGTGCGTCAACGAGCTCAAACACTGTTATATTTCAATGATGGGTTGAGTGCAAAGGACATCATGGCGTTGCAAGACCTGAATATCGA
>Ga0209835_1001039_pt1 | contig 16274 bp, 14 predicted proteins | sample LakKivwa52mmetaG_FD_184138 | JGI IMG/M metagenome (GOLD analysis project Ga0209835, IMG submission 184138) | Anoxic lake water microbial communities from Lake Kivu, Rwanda to study Microbial Dark Matter (Phase II) - Lake Kivu water 52m metaG... | ecosystem: Environmental > Aquatic > Freshwater >...
CGCTTCCTGATGATCGCAGTGGAGGTAGGCGTAGATGATCTTGCCGAACTGGGTGCCGAAGTCGCCAAGGTGGTTGATGCGGACGACGGTGTCGCCCAATTTCTCGAGGATGTTGCCGATCGCGTGGCCGATGATCGTCGAGCGCAGGTGGCCGACGGAAAACGACTTCGCGATGTTGGGCGAGGAATAGTCGATGCAGACGACGTGGCCGGTCTTTTCAAACGACGGCGCCTTGGCCTCGCCGGTTCCGAAGGAGGCGACGGTTTTCTTGGCGATCGCCTTCTTGTCGAGCGTCAGGTTGACGAAGCCGCCGAGCACGTTCACCTCGCGGATGAGCGGGGCGACCGAGCTTGCAAGGATGGCCTCGCGGATCTGTCTGGTGGCTTCGGGAAGGGCCACGTTCAGCGCTTTGCCGATCAGGAACGCGGGGATCGACAAATCGCCTTGGTCGCGGCGCTTCGGTTCTTCGACGATGACGTTCTGGGCGATTCCGCGCGCCGTAAGGAGGATGCTTTCGAGTTCTTGTTTCAGTGTCTGTTTGATGGTGTCGATCATGGCGGCACTTCCTTTCACAAAAAAATAGATTCGGATCAGAGTCCAAATCTATCCTTGATGACTTTAAGAATGGCGGTCTGAGCATGGAAGAAATTGAGTTTTTCGGAAGAAAGCGAGGAAAGCACGGTCTCGTTGGTTTGAATCGCGCGGTCGATCTCGACCCAGGTGGGCTGAAGCCCCATCTCCTCTTCGTGTTCTTCCAAGGAGGCGTGGATGAACTCGAGCACTTCGACGTGGTAGTAGTCGGAGACGATTTTGATCGGTTTTCCGAGGAGGGAGCGCGATTCGCGGATTTCTTCCGTCTGACCCAGATGTTCGACGATGCGCACCTTGTGCGCGCCGACTTCTTCCAGGAGTTCGCGGTATAAAGTATCCAGTTTGGACTCATTGAGGGTGATGCCACCGCCGGGAGTCCCATACATCCGGTCGCGTTCGGAGAACATCAGAAGGATCTTGCCTTCGGAAACGATCACGGCGCGTACGGCGTCGCGGTTGGGCATTTTGGGGGGAATTTCCACACTATTGTCGATCATCGTGAGGATTGGATTCATCCGGTGTCCTCCTTTCTTCGGAATGCTATCTTCATTGTAGCACACTATTCTGAAAAATGAGCCTTGAAAATGTCGCAAGCGGCCTTATTCGGACCATTGTTCCCAAAGCGCATGCTCTTCTTGGGTCAACAATGCGATTTGTTCTTCCGCCTTCTGGTAGGCTTCGGGGTCGCTGTAGACCGTTTCGTCGAACAGGGAAGCCTTGAGTTCCTCGATCTTCGCGTGGATCAGATCGATCTTTTTCTCAATCTTGCCTGGATCGACGACGGTTTTCCTGACTTTCTCGCGAACCGGCTTTTCCGTCTTCGCTTGGGCGAGACGAAGGTCGCGTTCGGTCTTGTAGTCGTCGTAGTTGCCGTCGAACACCGTCACGCCGGAGGGTTCGAAATGGAAGATCCGGTTGGCGACGCGGTTGATGAAGTAGCGGTCGTGCGAGATGAACAGCATCGGCCCTTCCCAGTCCTCGAAGACGTCTTCGACGACGTTCTTCGTGTCGATGTCCAGATGGTTGGTCGGTTCGTCCAGAATCAGGAAGTCGGGTTCTTCGAGCATGAGCAGGCACAGCGCCAGACGGACCTTCTCGCCGCCCGAAAGGACGTCGACCTGTTTGAAGACGTCTTCTTCGGTGAACAGGAATCTTGCGAGCAGGCTTCTTACTTCAAGGGTGGATTTCATCGGATAGCGCGAATGCACCGATTCGATCACGCTTTGCGTCGTGTCGAGGGTGGCGACGTTCTGATCGAAATAGCCGATCTTGTATTCCTTCAAGAACTTGAAGTCGCCCGACAGCGGGGAAAGCGTGCCCATGATCGTCTTGATGAACGTGGTCTTGCCGATGCCGTTGGGGCCGATGATCCCGATCTTCTCGTAGCCGCGCATCTGGATTTCGAGCGGCGGCTGGAGCGGTTTGTCGTAGCCGATTTGGAGACGGTGCGTCTTCAAAATCACCGCATCGGTCGGGCGGCGCGACTTGAAGCGGAAATGGACCGTGTCCTTGGCGTCGCTTGGACGTTCGATCCGCTCGATGCGGGCGATCTTCTTGATCCGGTCCTGCGCGCTTTTCGCTTTCGTCGCCTTGTAGCGGAAACGGTCGACGAAACTTTGCAGATGGGCGATCTCCTTGGCCTGGCGGTTGTAGCTTTTGAGGAGCGCCTCGTAACGGCGGACCTTCTCTTCCTCGTAGTAATCGTAATTGCCGTAATAGACCGACAGCGTGCCCCGGTCGAGTTCGAACAGCTTGGTCACGATGCGGTTGATGAAGTATTTGTCGTGGGTGACGATGAAGACCGCACCCGGATATTTCTTCAGATATTCCTCGAGCCACTCGATGATCTCGATGTCCATGTGGTTGGTCGGTTCGTCCAGAATCAACAGCTCGGGCTGCTCGAGCAACAATTTCGCGAACGCGATCCGGGTCCGCTCGCCGCCCGAGAACGTGCCGACGGCGCGTTCATAATCCGCTTTGGAGAATCCGAAGCGGGAGAGGACGAAGTCGATCTTCGTTGGGATCTCGTAGCCGCCCAGGCGGAGAAAGTCGTCTTCCCGCTGGCTGTAGCGGGACAGCAGGGTGTCGGAGTGATCGGTTTCCATCGCGGCGGAGAGTTCTTCCAGCTGATGTCCGATCGCCAGCACGTCGGAAAACACTTCCTGCATGACGGCGATGACGCTCATCGAATCGTCTTCCAGGATCGATTGCGACAAATACCCAATCCGGACGGTCTTGTTGACGAAGACGTCGCCCGCTTCGTAGGGCGACTCGCCGAGGATCATCTTGACGATCGTCGACTTGCCGGTGCCGTTGGCGCCGATGAGCGCGACCTTCTCGAAACTCTGCAGTTCGAAGCTGACGTTGGCAAACAAAGGCGTGCCCGAAAACTCCTTCGTCACGGCGGAAAACTTGACCAGGTTCATGCGCTCACCTCCAAACTCCATCGTCCATTATACCGTTTTGAACGCGCGGGCGCAAGAACCAATCCTTCCGGGCAAAAGAAAAGCCCGGCGCGAACCGGGCTTGGAGGAATGGATTTAGTTGGCTTTGACACGGGAAAGCATCGTCGTGATGTCGTTGGTGAAGTTGTCCGAGAACGGAAGCAGCGGCTTGGCCGAGGATCCTTCGGGGTTGTAGGGGTAGTTGCGGACCATGATCGAACGGACGATGTCGCCTTTGCCCGCGGAGTAGATCGTGTCGTAGACCACTTGCAGGGACGTCGTGTAGCCGACGATGCCGCTGTTTTCGTAGGCGTTGTCGGGATCGAGGAACCAGTCGATGAACTGGTGCGCGAGTTCGACGTTCTTGGCGTCGGCCGGGATGACCATGCCGTCCAAAAAGGCGATCGTGTTCTGCGGGACGAAGACGCCGATGTGGGAGGCGGCTTCGATGGCGCCGGCTTCGGTCGTTTCGTCTTCGGTGACGATCAGGAACGTGTCGAAAAAGTCGCCGACGTAAGTGAACGCGATGTCGAGTTCGCCGAGTTCGATGTCTTTTTTCAGGCTGTCGGTCTGGAAGGACGCATAGGTACGTTGTTTGAGGATGTTTTCGGCGGTCTGCAGGAAGGTCTGGCTTTCCGTGTTGAGCGCGGTCGCATCGTTCAAGGTGCCGATTTGGTTGGCGTAGAGCATCGAGGACGAGTAGGCGAAGCGCGGGACGTCGTACATGCCGACGCGAAGCGGGCTGGTGAAGGTTCCGCTCGGTTCGGTTTCGAAGACGGCCTTCCATTCATTGGCTTCGATGTATGCCTTCAGACCGGGGATGGCGTTGTTGTACATGATGCCGAAGACGCCCCAGAAATACGGAATCGCGACTTCGTAGGCCGAAGCGACGTCGTCGTTGTCGACGAGCAGCTGACCCATGATCTCGTTCACGCCGTCAAGGAAGTTTTCTTCGTCGAAGTTCGTGAGTTTGGAGAGGTCGATTTTTTGGAGATAGCCTTCGTCGTAGAGCTTCTCGATCATGTAGTCGGAGGGGACCACGATGTCGTAGGCCGTCGTTCCGGCTTTGATGCGTTGTTCCATGAGTTCGTTGGAGCTGGCGATGCTGATGCGGACGCGGACGCCGTATTCCTCTTCAAAGGCGTCGACGACGTCTTGGTTGATGTACTCGCCCCAGTTGAGGACGTTCAGCGTCGGAACGCTCGAACAGGCGAGGGTAATTGAGGGCAGGACCAAGATGGCGAAGAAGACAAGCAGCTTTTTCATTGTGTTCTCCTTTATGTGGACGTATGTTTATTTCCCGGTTGAATGGGCCAAGAGAAGTTTCTTTTGTTTGCGCGCGCTTTGCACGTAGGCGATGACGAGAATGACGACGACGCTGAGCGTCAGGAAGGTGTTGTAGGCATAGACGGACGGGGTCATCAGTTTGCCGACTTTGCCGTAGACGAACATCGAGACGTTGTCGAAGTTTCCGCCGGAGGTGAAGAAGGTGATGACGAAGTCGTCGATCGACATCGTGAACGCCATCAGCATCCCGGTGAAGATACCCGCCTTGATCGCCGGCACGATGACGCGCATGACCGCGTCAAACGGCTTGGAACCGAGGTCGAGGGCGGCGTCGTAGAGGTTCGGGTCGATCTCGGAGAGTTTCGGCAACACCGACAACACGACGTAGGGAAGGCTGAAGTAGACGTGCGCCAAGAGCACCGTGACCGAGATGCGGAAGAACAGCGCGTTGGCGGGGAAGGGCACGAAGATGTCGGGGAAGACGTTCATCAGGACTTTGAAGATGAGCATCAGCGACAAACCGGTGACGACGTCGGCGTTCAGAATCGGAATCTGGTTCAAGAACACCATGCGCGAGCGCGCCTTCTTGTTCAGCGAATGGATGCCGATGGCGAACATCGTGCCGAACACGGTGGCGATCAAGGTCGACAGGAACGCGGTGACCAGGGTGTTCGAGATCGCGACCATCAGTTCGGCGTCTTCGAACATCTCGAGATACCATCGGAGCGTCCATCCTTCGAAACGGTTGACGTTCATCGAGTCGTTGAGCGATTGGATCGCGATGACGATGATCGGCATGTACAGGAGGAACATCATCAAAAAGAAGAACGCGTTCTTGAAGATCGAAGAAAACACTTTGACGACCTTCTCGACTTTGGGACGGCGGAAGAACAGCGTGAGTTGCCGGGATAGACGGGTGAAAGTGGACTTCATCATAGGAAGGACTCTCCTTCCTTGTCGACTTTGGAGACGGTGAAGATGAGCAGGAAGATGATCGCGACCAGCACGATTGACAGCGTGCTGACGAAGTTGATGTTGTAATTGTAGGAGGTTTCGATGATCGAACCGACGACGACGAACGTGCCTTTGCCCAAAATATACGGAACGGCGAATCCCGAAAACGACGGTAGGAACACCATGATGAATCCGGTCAGGACGCCTTTGAAGGAAAGCGGGAACGTCACCTTGAAGAAGGTCCTGATCTTGTTTGCCCCCAGGTCCATGGAAGCTTCGAGGAGGGATTTGTCCATCTTTTCAAGGACGGTGTACACCGGCAGGACCATGAACGGCAGATAGGTGAGCACCAGACCAATGATGACGGCGAGTTTCGTGCCGGTCAGGTTCCAGGCGAACGAGATCCCAAGCGGTGAGAGCAGGTCGTTCACGATGTTTTGGGAAAGGAAGAGGTTTCGAAGCGCGTTGTTGCGCAAAAGCGAGTTCGACCACATCGGAATGATCGTCAAGACGAGGATGACGAACTTGTTCGCGAAGGAAGAACGCGCAAGGATGTACGCCATGGGATAGCCCACCAGAAAGACGATGACGGCGGTGGTGCCGGCGAATTGGAAGGAGTTCATCAGCGCGACCTGGACCGAACGGTCGATCAGACGCGTACTCCAGTTCTCCAACGTGAACGCCGCATTGACGAACGACACGCCGCGGGTCCGGAAGAACGAGAGCACGATCATCATCAACAGCGGAACCAGGACGAGCATGGACAGCCAGACGAGGTAGGGCGTCGACAACCGCCCGAGCTTCTTAATGTTCACTCTGCTCGACCTTCATCAAGTGGATTTCGTAAGCGTCGACCTTGAGGCCGACTTTGGTTCCGACGGCGCGGTTCTCATAGGTATGGATGATGAACTCCTTGTCCTGGACGACGGCGCAAAGTTCGAAGTGGACGCCTTTGAAGACCGAACTCGTGACGATGCCGGTCAACCGCGCGCCTTCGGGATCGATCAGGTCCAAATCCTCGGGACGGATGACGACGTCGACGGTTTCGCCCGGTTCGAAATGCGTGTCGACGCAGGCGAATTCGACGCCCATGAAAGAAACAACATTGGGTCTGACGTAGGTTCCGGTCAGAATGTTCGATTCGCCGATGAAAGTCGCGACGAACCGGTTCTTCGGTTCGTTGTAGATGCCGGTCGGCGTGCCGATCTGCTGGATCTTGCCCTTGTTCATGACGACGATCGTGTCCGACATCGTCAAGGCTTCTTCCTGATCGTGGGTGACGTAGATAAAGGTGATGCCGAGCTTGCGCTGCATCTCCTTGAGTTCGTATTGCATGTTTTGACGGAGCTTCAGGTCGAGGGCCGCAAGCGGTTCGTCGAGCAGAAGGATCTTCGGACGGTTGACGATGGCGCGGGCGATCGCGATGCGCTGCATCTGACCTCCGGAAAGAAGGGTGACTTTGCGGTAGGCGTATTGCGGCATGCTGACGAGTTTGAGCGCCGCGGTGACGCGTTCCTCGATTTCTTCCTTGGGGACTTTCTGATTGCGCAATCCGAACGCGATGTTGTCGAAGACGTTCAGATGCGGAAACAGCGCATAGCGCTGAAAGACCGTGTTGATCGGCCGTTCGTAAGGCGGGATGTCGTTGACTTTGACGCCATTCAGGATGATGTCGCCGGCATCGGGTTTCTCGAAACCGCCGATCATCCGAAGCGTGGTCGTCTTGCCGCAGCCGGACGGACCGAGCAAGGTGATGAACTCGTTTTCGTTGACGTACAAGTCGATGTTGTCGACGACCGCTTCGCCGTCGTACAGTTTGGTGATCCCCTTGAGATCAATCAGTTTTCTACCCAATTTTGAGGTCCTTTCCCATCAAAAAATCAAGCATTATTATAATACTAAACCACCCTCATGTAAACCAAAATATACAATTAATTTCAAGAAACCGCCTCCGCGCGAAGAACGAAAAAGGTAACTATATTTATATAGTTAACCATCCCGCAAGGAAAGAAAAAGACTGTGGATTTCACAGTCTTTTCCGGTGGTTTTACAACAGCGACAAAAACGCGAACACGGCGTAGTAAAGACCCATCAAAAACAGGAGCGCGCCGATCAGTTTCGAGAACACCATTTCTTCCCGACGCGGCTCGGCGATCTTGCCGAATTTCCGTTTCTGAATCGATTGAACGACCTTCTTCGAGCGGAACAGAAACAATCCGCCGACGAAGAGGATCCCCAAGCCGAACAACAATCCAAGCAGTTTGACGAACACGTCCATGATGCCACTTCCTGTCTATGAATTTCCTCATGTCGCCACGTTCGCCGCAGCGATGCGCTTTGTTACGATTGACCGGAACGATGCTGCCGGAGGACGCCGGGAAAGACGATCCGGAACCGGGCGCCGGCTTCGGGCGAAGCATCGATCTCGACTTTGATCTGATGGCGGTCGAAAATCGTCTTCGTGATCGTGAGGCCAAGGCCGGTATGGCCCTTGTAACCGATGTAATACCGTTCGAAGACCTTGTCGCGCTCCTCGACGGGAATGCCGATCCCGTCGTCGTCGATGCGGACTTCGATGTTGGATGTCTGCACCAACACCTCGATGCGGATCATCGTCTTCGCATAACGGACGGCGTTGGAGAGGATGTTCACGAACGCCGCTTCGAGCTTCTCCGGATCGCCGAAGACGAACACGTTGTCCTCGATGTCGGGGAATACGAGCTTCAGATTGTTGCTGGCCGCCTGGATCTGGATGCTGTTCAAACTGTCGGAGAGCAGGTCCTTCAGATTGACCTTCTGCATCCGATACACCTGGTTGACCGAATCGAGGCGACCCAGAAGCATGATCTGGTTGATGTTGTCCTTCAGCTTCTCGCTTTCGTTCATGATGATCTGACAGGCGTTCTTCGTCTCGTCGGGCGACGTGACGCCGTACTGGATCGCTTCCGCGAACCCGTAGATGTTGGTGAGCGGCGTCTTCATCTCGTGGGAGAAGTTGTGCAGGAACTCCTGTTCCTTCTGGCGGTAGACCCGCAGGCGGTTCGCCGCATCCTCCATCGCCGCGGAGAGGTCGTTGTATTCGGTGATCCGAAACCGCGGCTTGGGTTTGGGCTGGCTCTCGGGAGCGAGCTGCGAGGCGTATTCGGTCAGTTCCTGGACGGGATGCGAGAACACCCGCGCCGTCAAAAGCGACAAGAGCGGCACCGCCAGGCCGAGGAAGATGATGCCGATGAACGAGGTGTAGAAGATCTCGTCGGTGTTGGTGATCGTCAGATCGGCCGTCCGGAAGACGTAGACCTGATAGGCGCCTTCTTCCAAAAACGCTTCGGTGAAGTAATACAGCATCTGCTGGTCGTTGACGCGGTAGACCTGGTAGCGCTCGCTGACGAGCACCGCCTTGGTCAAATCGAGGGTCGACTCGTCGAACGAGCTGTAGATCGTGACGCCTTGATTCGAGACGATGATCTCGACGCCGGTGAGTTCGTGCACCAGTTCGACCTTCTCGAGCAGTTCCTGCACGGTGGACTGTTCGATCGACTGCACGATCGACCGGTTGAGTTCGTAGACGTTGCTGTAGAGCAGCCGGTTCATCGCGTAGCGGAGGACGCCGGTCGCCAGCAGCACCGAGATCGCGAACGCGACCAACAGAAGCAGGCCGAAATAGATGAAAAGCTTATTGCGAATCCGCATGATCTTCGATCTTGGCATCCGTGGTCACCTTGTATCCGAATCCGAATACGGTTTTGATCTCGACGTCCGCGCCGGCGTCGAGCAGTTTGCGGCGGATCCGCTTGACGAGATCGTCGACGCTGCGCGTGCCGTCGATGACCTCCCATTTCCAAATCTTGCGGAGCAGTTCCTCCCGCGAAAACGCCTTGGGGGACGATTTCGAAAGCAGAAGGAACAAATCGTATTCCTTCGCCGTGAAGGCGATCGGATTTCCGCCGGCCGCGATCACGCGTTCTTCGAGTTTATAAGTCAGGTTGCCGAGCGTGAACTCGCCGCGCTCGACGGCGGCCTCGGCCTGCGCGCTGCGGCGCAAAAGCGCCTTGACGCGGACCGCGAGTTCGCGGCCCGAAAACGGTTTTGTCAGATAATCGTCGCCGCCGAGTTCGATGCCTAGGATGCGGTCCATCTCCTCGCCTTTGGCGCTGACGAACAGAATCGGAATCTGGCTGTCCTGACGGATACGCGTGCAAAGATGGAATCCCGAAACGTCGGGAAGCATGACGTCGAGAACGAAGCAATCGGGATGCAGCTGAAGGTAACGTTCGTACAACGCTTCGCCGGTTTTGAAGGTTTGGACGTTGAAGCCTTCGTAAGTCAGGAATTTCTCGATCAAAGTGCGGATGTGCTCGTCGTCGTCGAGCACGTAGACCAGTTTTGCCATCGGATCCCTCCTCAAGCAATACTATATCACAATCCAGCCTCATTCGGCCGATTTTCACGGATTTCCCACAAGCATTTGCGAGCGCACGGCAGGCGAATTCGTCTCACATGGAGTATAATAAAGCCAAAGAGGGAGGTATCACCCATGTACGTCTATGAATATAGCGTCAAGAACGCCAAAAACGAATCCGTAAAGCTGTCCGACTACCGCGGAAAAGTGCTTCTCATTGTCAACACCGCCACCAAGTGCGGCTACACGCCCCAATACGAGGAACTCGAGCAACTTCAGAAGAAACACGGAGCCAAAGGCTTCCTCGTCCTCGACTTTCCGTGCAACTAGTTCTTCAGCCAAGCGCCGGGCACCGTCGAGGAGATCCAATCCTTCTGCCAGCTCAAATTCGGCACGACCTTCCCGATCTTCCAGAAAGTCGACGTCAACGGACCGAAAGCCGATCCGCTGTTCGTCGCTCTCACCAACGGCGAGAAGGTCAAATGGAACTTCACCAAGTTTTTAATCGACCGTCAAGGCAACCTGGTCAAACGCTTCGAGCCGGCCGACAAGCCTTCCGCCTTCGAAAAAGACATCCTGGCCCTGTTGTAAACACAAAACACGCCGCTTCCCTATTCGCTTGGGATGCGGCGTGTTGTTTTATCCCCTCAGGACTTTGGCTGCCACTTCGCGTACAGGACGAGATTCTCTTCCGGCATCACCGTTCCGGTGAACGGCGTCGTCAACATCGCGTCATACCATCCGATGAAATCGAAGCCGAACCGCTCGGGAACCGGCAGAACGATCGGCGTGCCGGGAGCTTGAAAGAGATCCTGCACATAATCTCCACCCATCGTGTCGAAGTGGATCATATATGCCATGTTCAGCCATTTGGAATACAGCGTCAAATCCAAATCGCTCATTTCCGGTGTGTGAATGTATTTTTCCGTCAACTCTGAATCCCGATACCATCCACCGAAGAGGTAGCCTTCTTTTTCCGGGGAAGGAAGCGCGTAACTGGATCCAAAAAGGACATGAATCGGTTCAATGGCCCCGGAACCATTGGTTTCGAATGTCACCGTCACCAAAACAGGCATCCATTTCGCAAAAAGCGTACGGTCCGAAGCGGAAACCGTTCCGGTCATCGGGCACGCTATCGTAAGTGCTCCGTCAAAATACCAACCCTCAAACGTATGCCCGAATCGCGTCGGCACCGGGAGCGAATAGTCCGATCCGTATGGTTCGTTGATCGGGGAAATCGCATCTCCGCCATTGACGACAAAAGTTGTCTTGAACCATAGAGGAGCCCAGATCATGCGAATCGTCAAATCGTATGCCGTCATTCTGCTTTGCACGTTGAGCCAATTGGAGCCGGTTCCCGAATATTGAACTCCTTGGAAAGAGTACCCTTCGCGTTGAACGGCGGGAAGAAACGGATAGATGCGAAAGCCGAATTTCACGGGAATGACCGTCGTCTCTCCGTTGAAGCCATGCTCCACCGTCAGGTTGAAAGTCACTCGCTCGTAATACAGGTGCAAGGTGACCGGCTGATCGGGCGCCGGGGTTCCGGAAAGCACCTGATCGGGATGCGAATCCATGATGCGATAGAGTTCATCATTGAGATATTGTGTGTTCGGCTTCGCAGTGACGAGCACACCGATGGAAACGACTTCCGTCGTCATAAGACTGTTGACGAATTCCCCGTATTGGTTTTCATACCAATGATAGGTCGTCGCAATCGAATCGTTTGCGATCCATCTGGCATAAAGGGTCAAGTCTTCCCATGGGAAAACGATTTGATCGGGATTCATCAGCAAATTGATTCCTTCATAGGGAATCAGAAAGTCGGGATCGTAGAACCATCCACCAAACGTATACCCGTCGCGAGTCGAACTCTACAAGTCCATCGGAGTAAACGGAATGCCATGAAGCGTGTCAGGTCCGATCCCGCCGTTCTTGCTCAACGAAACGGTGACCGGACTGAATGTCCAGTTGGCGAAGAGCATGGTGTCCGATCCCGGCATCACCGTCGAGGTGAACGGCCACTGAGCGCTCCAATCGTAGAACCATCCGTTGAACACATGGCGGTCATGGGTCGTGCCTTCGGTCCGTTCGGGAAGCGGTGAATACGCTAATCCGGTGACTTGAAACGTCACCTCGGGATAATAGTAGTAGGTGACGGTCACCGTATCTCGGGAATAGTAGAGTTTGAGGATCGGCGTTCCTTCCGCCAGCACCATTACGCTTGGGACACGGCTCGGATGGTCCGTGATTTCCGTGAATCCTGGATCATTCATGGGAACCGCAAAGGCCGTTTCACCAAATATTCCACCGATTGATTGGGTTAGATGCAAAATGAACTCACCGTCGAAATCGGTGACCCAGTGTTCCAAAACAACGTTTTGATCGGACGAAATCCAGTGAGCATACAAATCAACGTGGTATGTGTTGCGTTCGTCGACGGCCGCCTTCGTTGCTGTGTTTTCGAAATCCTCCTCCAAATACCATCCGTCGAAATAAAACCCTTCCCGGACCGGAAGCGGTAAAGTGCCATCCCACTCGCGGCGAAGCACCCAATATCCCGGAATGTCGTTTCCCCCGTTGGCGTGAAAGAAAAATTCGTATTTCCTGGTTTTTTCGTCGCATCCGAGCAACATCACGCAAGCCAGAAGGATCCAAAGACCTTGCCACAATCGGTTCTTCATTCCCGTCCCTCCCCGAACTGCGAAATCAATAACCCATCAACCTTCATCGTACTCCCGCTTTTCATACTTTTCAAGTGGTCGCGATGAAAAATCCCGGATGAAAAACAAAAAGGACGAACCCAATGGATCCGTCCTTTTGGACGTATGGATTATTTCAAATCTTCGACTTTGGCTTCAAGGCCGGTCTCAAGCAATTCGGGGTTCTTCATGTACTTCATGAAGGCGCGGATCGAGTTGCCGAAATAGAGGCCGTCGCAGATGCGTTCGTCGATCGTGCAGCCGAGCTGGATGATCTTCTTGACGCCGAATTCCTTCGTGTCGACATCGACGACGACCGGCACGTATTTCTCCTTGCCCATCGACATGAACATCGACGTCGTGCCGAAATTGTAGATGTGGTGAAGGACATAGTTCATCTTGATCGACTTCATGTTCGTCAGATAGAGCGACGTGTGGAACGGGCTGACTTCCAGAATCGACTTGGGCAAAAGGCCCCATTTATCTAACAACCTCAGCGTGCCGACCAGGAATTTGATCAGGAAGTTGGGAACGATGGTGAACAGCTTCGCCAACTTGTCCGCGTCGTTGACGGCGGATTCCTTCGCGTTGGCCTGGACTTCCTTGTCGACCATCGCTTTGACGTCGCTTAAGTTTTCCGTGCCTTTGAACGTGAACTTGACGACCGTCTCGTCGGCGCCGTCTTTGAGCTTCTTCTTGAGCGTGATCGACAATTGAATCAGATTCCGGCGGTAGATCCGGCCGTTGGAAATGAACCGGTTCAATCTCGGGCGTTCGCCCATGACGCGCGCCATTGCGGCGATCGTGATGTCCATGTAGCTCAGGCGGACGCCTTCCTTGCGGCGTTTGAAGATGTATTCATCCATGCCGGTGCAGTCGATGTCATAGACCGACATGACCATCGCGTCGTTGCGTTCGGGCATGATGTGGGGAACGAGTTTCATCAAAGGATCGATGTTCTTGATGCGTTTTCCGTCGCTTCTGAATCCAAACATAGTAGGCCCCTCCCAGGGATTGCGGTTACCGTGATTGTATCACAACCCCCCGGGGAATACAAGAAGAGGCCGCATATTGGCCCGCTTTCCCGCGATTCGAAACGCCTCTTCACGATCCGTTCACGCTTCGATGCCATCCCCGAAATCGCGCTTTCCTCCGTGCTTTTCCTTGAAAAAAAGGGGGACTGGGTGTACAATGAAGGCGAGATATAGAAACGTTTCAACCAGTACCATCCAAGGAGGTTTCCGATGGAACCCAAAGTCATCCCCTGGTGGAAGAACGCCGTCGTCTACCAGATCTATCCGCTGTCCTTTCAGGATTCCAACCAAGACGGCATCGGCGATCTGAACGGGATTTCGATGCGTCTAAACTATTTGAAACAACTCGGCGTCGACGTCTTGTGGCTGAGTCCCGTCTACCGCTCGCCGATGGACGACAACGGCTACGACATCTCCGACTATTACGCGATCGATCCGATCTTCGGCACGATGGACGACTTCAAGCGTCTGCTGGATGGCGTCCACGAGCGCGGCATGCGCCTGATCATGGACCTGGTCGTCAACCACACCTCCGACGAACACGTCTGGTTCAAGGAAGCCAGGAAGTCCAAAACCAACCCCTTCCGCGACTATTACATCTGGCGCGACGAACCCAACCCGCCGATCGGCTCGGTGTTCTCCGGCAGCGCCTGGGAACTCGACCCACTGACGAACCAATACTATTTCCACTTGTTCTCCAAGAAGCAACCCGATCTCAACTGGGAGAACCCGGCGCTGCGCCAGGAGATCTTCAAGATGATCAACTTCTGGCTCGATCTCGGCATCGACGGTTTCCGTCTGGATGTCATCGATCTGATCGGGAAAGACATGAAAAGGGGCTGGCTCTGCGACGGTCCGTATCTCGACGAACGGCTGAAAGAACTCCATGACGCCTGTTTCGCGGGACGCGACATCCTGACCGTCGGCGAGACGCCGTGCCTCTCGATCGAACGCGTCAAACAGGTCACGAACGCCAAACATCCGCTGCTCACGATGGTCTTCCAGTTCGGTCACGTCGGGCTGGACGAAGTCCCCGGACAAGGCAAATGGGCGTTGAAAAAACTCGATCTGGTCGAACTGAAGCGCTATTTCAAAACGATGCAGAACGAGCTGCACGGCCAAGGCTGGAACTCCCTGTTCTGGGCCAACCACGACCAACCGCGCGCCGTCAGCCGTTACGGAAACCTCGCCTACCGCAAGGAAAGCGCGAAGATGCTCGCAACCGTGCTCTACGGCATGGAAGGAACACCCTACGTTTATCAAGGCGAAGAGATCGGCATGACCGGCGTCCGTTTCGAATCCCTGGATTCTTACAAGGACATCGAAACGAAGAACATGTACTTGGAAAAACGCGGACAAGGCTGGAGCCACGAACGGATCATGGAATCCATCTATGCCAAAGGCCGCGACAACTCCCGCACGCCGATGCAATGGGACGCTTCCCCCAACGCCGGCTTCACGCAAGGGACTCCCTGGCTGGACGTCAACCCCAACCACAAGACCATCAACGCCGCTTCGGATCTGGCGGACAAGGACGGCATCCATGCCTATTTCCGCCGCTTGTTCGAACTTCGCAAGTCTAGTCCCGTGTTCGCCGACGGGACGTTCGAACTCCTGTTCGAGACCGATCCGGAATTGTTCTGCTATGTCCGCAAAACCCGCGCCGACAAGATTCTCGTCGTTGGCTCGTACCTGGACCACCCCAAAAAGGTTTCGTTCGATTTCGCCAAAGGGGCCGTCTGCCTGCTTTCCAACCAACCCGCAAAACGCCTTGACGAGAAGACTGTATTACCGCCCTATTACGCGGGAATCTACCGTTTGAAAAAAGCATGAAAGGACCGCTCATGACCGACATCAAAGCCCTGTTCCATTCGCTTACCCGACAAGAGAAGATCGGCCAGTTGCTTCAGCTCGCGCCGTTTCTTTTCGTCCGCGACCTCGCCGTCGAAGTCGCCGGCTACGTCCGCCACCTCAATCTGTCCGAGCAGAAAATCTTCCAAAGCGGAAGCGTCCTGGGCATCGGCAGCGCCGAGGAGATGATCGAGGTCCAGACCAAATACCTCGCCAAATCGAAGAAAAAGATTCCCCTCATCTTCATGGCCGACATCATCCATGGATACAAGACGGTGTTCCCCGTACCGATCGGACTCGCCTCTTCCTTCGATCCCTCGCTTGCCTTCGAGACCGCCCGCGTCAGCGCCGTCGAAGCCGCGACGTCGGGCATCCACGTCACCTTCAGTCCGATGGCGGACCTCGTCCGCGATCCGCGTTGGGGCCGCATCGTCGAGAGTTTCGGCGAAGATCCGCTTCTGATCGCCAAAATGGCCGAGGCGATGGTGAAAGGCTACCAGCACGACGGCATTGAAAAGGAAGGCAACCTCGCCTCTTGCGTCAAGCACTTCGCCGCTTACGGCGCCGCCGAAGCCGGCCGCGATTACAACGCCGCGGACGTCTCGCGGCTGTCCTTGCATCAGTTCTACCTCCCCGGATACAAGGCCGCTCTCGAAGCCGGCGCCCGGATGGTCATGACGTCCTTCAACACGATCGACGGCGTTCCCGCGACGACCAACCAATACCTCCTGCGCGACATTCTGAGAACCCTTTGGGGTTTTGAAGTCGTCACGATCTCCGACTACGATTCGCTCCAACAGACGATCGCCCACGGCCACAGCGAGGATCAGCGTCAAGCCGCCCTCCACGGCATCACCGCCGGGCTGGACATCGAAATGGCGTCGACCACCTACACGTCCCACTTGTCCGAACTGATCGATGCGGGCGAAGTTGACGAACGGCTCGTCGACGAAGCCGTCTTGCGCATCCTCGAACTCAAGCGTGATCTTGGACTCTTCGAGAACCCCTTCAA
>Ga0209835_1001041_pt1 | contig 16257 bp, 13 predicted proteins | sample LakKivwa52mmetaG_FD_184138 | JGI IMG/M metagenome (GOLD analysis project Ga0209835, IMG submission 184138) | Anoxic lake water microbial communities from Lake Kivu, Rwanda to study Microbial Dark Matter (Phase II) - Lake Kivu water 52m metaG... | ecosystem: Environmental > Aquatic > Freshwater >...
AGATAGAAGCGTGGATTCTGTTCAGCGTCGCAAATTTATCGAAGATGAAATTACTTTCATGGATGCAGCATCTGGCAGGCGCACCGCGGAATTCATCCTGCAGGTTTTGAATAGGTTAACAGTTGGATAGACTGGGGTGTTCATTTGTGTATATTCAACAGCTACTGAGAAGAGTACAATGAATATTTCATGGTAAAAATGGGACTTGGAGACCAAATGAAACAGAAATTTCTACTTGCAATTTCAATAATTACCATTCTTGTGCTATCTGCCTGTGGCTCTGCGGAGCCCGAACTTAGCGCGGAGGATATTTCCAACACTGCAGTTGCAGAGGCGTGGCTGGTCGTCACCCAGACTCAGGCCGCAATGCCGACTTCCACGCCCATCCCGCCGACGCTTACTCCTGAGCCAACTGCCACTCTCGCACCGACGCTTGCCCTGCCAACTCTGCCCCCCGCTACGATTGCGGTTGCTGCCACTGCGACCCCTGAGTGCAATCAAGCCCCCACCACAGATACAAAGGGAACGCAGGTGAGTGTTGAGTTCAAAAACGAATCAGAGGGGCAGGTCAATTTGGCCTTTGGCATGAACAATCCCAATGATAAGGGAGAGTGTTTCACCTACTCCTTTGGTGTTGGCAGGGGAGATATCTACACCGCCAAAGTGCTGACAGGTTGTTACTGGGGCTATGCATGGATTACAGGCTCGGAACCCTCCGTTGCACGAACAGGAGGCGATATCTTGTGCCTGACCGATCCCAATGCCACATATCGTATTACGATCACGAAGGAAACCATCAGAATCAACTAGGGTTTATCTCGGATCTACCATGAGCGAAAGACGCCCCATGTTTTTGTTTTACTTCTCCATCACCCTCGCGATCGCGTCCAGCGCGTTCTATCATTTCGTTGCCAAGAGCACACCGCACAATGTCAACTTCACCGTCTCTCTGCTGGTAACCTACGCCGTTGCCTTCATCGTCACACTTTTTACGTTTTACTTTTTCCCCGCCCCAAACGGCGTACTTGCAGAAATTAAGAATCTCAACTGGGCAAGTATCGCACTTGCCATTGCCATTGTTGGCATCGAATTTGGCTTTTTGCTCGTCTATCGCTCAGGCTGGAATTTGGGCATCGCGGCGGTGTTGGTCAATGTGGTAGCGTCGCTGATTCTCGTCCCTGTGGCTATTTTGGTATTCAAAGATAAATTGACCTGGATCAATATTGCAGGGATTTTCGTCTGTCTCATCGGGCTTCTCATGCTAAACTGGAAGAAATAAAATCTGGAGAATTCACCCCATAATGTTTTCCCGCCTCAAATCCGCCGCCCGCATTTTGCTCAAGGGCGAACCCAAAATAAAAAAGCGTAATCCCATTCCCGCCATCACACCTGAAGAGCTGGCGGAGGTAAAGCAATTCTTCCCCCGCGAAAAATTTTTCATTCTCGGTCATGCCCGCTCGGGTACGACCCTGCTTATGCGTCTCGCACGCCTGCATCCCGAAGTCCACTGCAATTATCAGGCGCATTTTTTTTCGCGCAAGCCCATGCTCAAATCGCTGGTTGATTCTCCCGAAGCGGAGGAGTGGTTGACGCGCAAGTCGAATCGATGGAATCAGGGACGCGATCTTTCGCCGCTTGTCCTGCGTGCTGCCGCTGATTTCATCATGGAGCGCGACGCCGCCCGCGAGGGCAAAAGCATCATCGGAGATAAAAGCCCATCGTCCACGATCCATGCCCAGGTCGTGCGTGATGCGCATGCACTTTATCCCGATGCAAAGATTATCTACATCGTTCGTGATGGACGCGACGTGTTGATCTCGGAACGCTTTCGCAATTTTGTGGAGGAATCGAAATTCCTCACTGCCGAAGACAAGCGCATCATCTCGGACCTGAAAACTGATTCGGCTCCATTCAGCGATGGACGCCGCTCGATCTTTACCGAAACGTCCATTCGCAATATTGCCAAGCGTTGGGCAGACGACCTGCACGAGATCGATTCGGAAGGTGTGAAGTTGTACGGCGAGAAATATATTTCCCTGCGCTATGAAGACCTGCTGACCCAGCCCTTTGTTGAAATGTCGCGCCTATGGAAATTTCTCAGTGTAAAAAAAATTAGCAAGACGTTGGAGAAACAACTGCTTGACGAGATGTCCTCCAATCCTGATGAAGAGTGGCAGGCAAAACGAAATGAAGGCATCGCATCTTTTCTGCCCAAAGGTCAGGCGGGTAACTGGCAGAGACTTTTTACTGCGCGTGATAAAGCCCTGTTCAAGGAAGTTGCGGGCGAGATGCTGGTTAAGTGGGGGTATGAGCAGGATTTGAATTGGTGAAAAAATGAAATTCTTGATTGCAGGTCTTGGCTCTGTCGGACGACGTCACATGCGTAACTTGATTGCGCTTGGCGAAACAGATATTGTCCTTTACCGTACCAATAAGGCGACCTTGCCTGATGACGAACTCGCAGGCTACCCTGTCGAAACGGATTTTGCCGCAGCCTTGAAAAAACACAAACCTGATGCCGTAATCGTCTCGAACCCAACCTCATTGCATCTTGATGTTGCGATTCCTGCTGCGGAAGCAGGTTATGCTATTCTGCTCGAAAAACCGATAGCCGCCTCGATGGAGCGGGTGGATGAACTGCAAACTGCCGTGCAAAAAAGCGGCACGAAGGTGTTGGTAGCGTTCCAATTTCGTTTTCACCCGGGCATGGTCAAAACCCGTGAACTCATCGAAAATGGTGAGATCGGACGTGTGGTTTCGGCGAGCGTTCACTTCGGCGAGTATCTGCCCGCCTGGCATCCGTGGGAAGATTACCGCACAGGCTACGCCGCGCGCGCCGACATGGGTGGCGGTGTGGTGGCAACCCAATGTCACTCGCTTGATTACCTGCCGTGGCTGGTCGGCAAAAAAGTGGAATCCGTTTGGGGCTTTGCCGCAAAGATCAGCGACCTCGAAGTCACCGCGGATGATACGTCCAAGATTGGTCTGCGTTTTGAAGGTGGTGCGCTCGGCAGCCTGCACCTCGATTACAACCAACAACCGCCAGAGCATGAGTTTCGCATTATTGGCACGAATGGAACGATCAAGTGGAATCTGGTGGATGGTGTGGTAAGAATTTATCGAACGGAAAAAAAAGATTGGGATGTCTTCCCCTTGCCCAATGGCTGGGAGCGTAACGTCATGTTCCAGGAGCAGATGCAGCATTTTGTGGATGTGGTCAAAGGCAAGGCGGAATCATCTTGTCCGCTGGAAGATGGAGTACAGGTGCAGCGGATTATTTCGTCTGTACATGAATCGCAGAAGACGGGAACCTTGATTCGGCTTGTGAGCTAAATGAAAAACAAAAAATTCATAGTCCTTTATGGAATTCTGACTTTTGTAGAATTTGTTGGCATCGGCGTGCTTTTGTTTCAAGCGCGTTCATTGACCACAGGTGGATATTCTCTCCCACGATTGATTTTGTTGTTTTTCTGGTTTGTTGGTTTTGGTGTGTTCGTATGGACATCGCACTCTTTTATTAGAAACAAAACGATATCTCAATCAATGTATGCGTTTGTTTTGGAAAGATATTTCCTATTAAAGGATAGTTTCCTGTTTTTCGGAATATTGATTTGGGGGGTTGTTATACTTTATTATTTCCAACATGACTTTTGGGGATATGTTTCAAACTTCCTGCCGGCGCTTCTGGACCAATATGAGGCAGTGATCGTCCTTGTGGGTATTTGGTTAACCCAGAGCTTAATATTTTTGTTGCTTATTCCCAGTAAGGCTCGAATGACCAACAAAACATTGTTTCGGTTTGCTTATATTTTTGTCCTTGCCTTATTTGTGTATACCTATACGGCTTTTGAGTTAAATCTTGCGCCAACCCAGTCGACGGCATATTTTCCTGATCTGGCTCAGTCATTTTTAAACGGGCGGCTTGACTTGGTTGACCCGCCTGCAACAAAGGACTTAACCGTATTTGAAGGCAAGTATTATGTTTCCTTTCCACCGCTTGGCGCACTGTTGTTGATGCCTATTGTCGCCCTTCAAGGAGTGGAGGATGTCAATATGATCCTGTTCAACAGTGTGTTTGCTGCGTTGAGCGTTCTATTTATGTTTTTGGCGTTGGAGGCAATGCAGGAAATTGGGCTTAGCAAGTTGGGGACATGGGAACATGCGGCGCTTGCGCTTTTTATGGGGTTTGGCACGGCCCAATATTCAACAGCATTGCGGGCTCTTGTCAACTTTACCAGCCATGTGCTGACTGTTGCATTCTTAACATTATCATTTTGGCTGGTGATTAAACTGCGGTTCACTCCTGTGGCAAGTGCTTTGCTGACCGGTATTTCGATTGGGCTTGCCATGCTGGCTCGTCCCAACATTGTATTTGCATGGATTTTTATCGCAATACTTTATTGGCATATCTTGAAAAACGATAATGTCTTTTCAAACAGTTCGTATTACCAATGGCTTTTTTTGTCTCTGTTGCCGGTAGCTTTGGCGGTGGTTTTGATGTTTTGGTATAACCAGGCTCGCTTCGGTTCGCCTTTTGATTTTGGATATTCCAATATGCTTGTGGCAAAAATTTTAAGTAACGATCTTATAACGTACGGACAGTTCAATGTTCATTTTGTAAAGCGTAATCTAGTCGATAACTTTTTGAGACTCCCATATTGGGATGAAGTTTGCCAGATGTATATATTCAGTCCGCAGGGTACAAGTATTTTATTTACATCTCCGCTGTTGATTTATTTGTTCAAATCGTTTGGCAGAAAGGGAGAACGTTGGTTACAAAGTGCTTGGTTGTTTGTTGGTCTGACTATCCTGCTTCATTCCATGTACTACAGTAGTGGATCTGTGCAAGTTGGATACCGTTTTAGTCTTGATTTCATGCCAGTTGCCGTGATGATGCTGGCATATGGTTTCGGAAAAAGACTTCCCTGGATTGCATTTGTCCTGATACTCTATAGCGTGGTCATAAACTACTATGGAGTACTTTGGATTACTCATCGTTTGTGTGAGAATTTTTAAGAATCGCAGGAAAAACCATGAAACAAACATATTTACGAACTTTTTCCGATTTTTTTTATTTGCTTTTCATTTCTTCAGTTACATATCTGTTGTTTGTCCCCAAGTTTGGCTATTATTATGATGATTGGTATTTGATGTATGCAGCCGGTGCCAAGGGGGTTTCTGTGTTTTGGGATATTTTCGCCATTGATCGTCCTCTGCGTGCATTGGTGATGATACCGGCCTATACTCTTTTTGGACCGAATCCACTTTTTTACAATGTTGGTGCTTTTTTGTTCCGTCTTCTTAGCGGACTTTTGTTCCTCTGGGTTCTTCGCATGATTTGGGCGAAAAATCGCCGTGAGACGTTGTGGATGGCTTTGTTATTTTTGTTATACCCGGGGTTTTTGTCCCAGCCAAATGCAATCGATTATTTTTGTCATCTTGCGGGTCTCGCCGCGGGAATGTTGTCCATTGGCTTAACGATAAAGGCGGTTCAGGCATCGTCGCTGCAGAAAAAAATCTGGTTCCATTTTTTCTCGATCCTTACGGGTTGGTTTTACCTAGGGCAGATCGAATGGTATATCGGACTTGAGTTCTTTCGCTTTGCCTGTGTTTTGGTCTTTGTCCTGCGCTCCGATGAAACCTTGTGGGTGCGGGGTGAGAGATTTATCCGCGTTTCACTTCCCGCTCTTTTAATTCCTATCGTATTTTTGATTTGGCGATTATTCTTTTTTGACAATAAAAGAGGTGCCACGGATATAGACGCGCAATTAGGCAGTTTGCGCGATGCGCCATTGCAGATATTTCTGAAATATATCCCGTCTTTGGTCGGCGATGTTTTTGATGTTTTGTTCAATGCTCTATGGATTCCCCTTCTTCGATTCAGCACAGGGTTTACAATAACGGACTGGGCCGCTGTGGCAGTTATTATCTTATTGGTTCTGGCTTTTACCTGGGCTGTTTCACGTGTAGGTCAACAGGCTGGGGAAACAGAGGAAAATCGGAATCTCCGCTGGCGACGGGAAGTTTTCTGGGTTGGCATTGGAACTATAGTGTTTGGGCTTCTCCCTGTCATTCTGGTTGGCCGCTCTGTCGAATTTAAGAGTTTTTCCCGATACACCCTAATCGCATCGGCTGGAGCGGCATTGCTATGGCCTCTAGCCTTGTCCTATATCTCAAACTTAAAGGTGCGGAACGCATTAATGGGAGGTTTGTTATCAATAGCGCTGCTCACCCATTATGCCAACGGACTTGTCAAAGCCCGCGAAACGGAAACCACCCGTAATTTCTGGTGGCAGGTGAGTTGGCGCGCGCCCAGCATTTCTCCGCGTGCCACATTGATCACCCGCTATGCTATAGCCGCTGAAGAGGACTACTTCACATGGGGTCCTGCCAACCTGATCTATCATCCCGAATCAAATCATGCAGAATTTGTCGAGCCTGTGCTGTATGCGATGGTCTTGAATGAAGATACGATTGAACAGATCGTCGCCCGTGAGTCGCAGGAATACTCCAACCGCCGCAGCATTCGCACATATCCAAACCCGCGCAATATCTTGATCCTTACCCAGCCTACGCCGCAGTCTTGTGTCCACGTGCTCGACCTGACAGCCCTGGAACTATCCTCCTCTATTGATGAACGTTTGAAGACGATTGCTCCCTATTCAGAAGCCGACCAGATCGACCTTGCCGCACCGTTTCGCACTCCACCCGCCATCCCATTTGGTTCCGAGCCTGCCCACGACTGGTGCTATTACTATCAAAAAGCAGCCTATGCCCGTCAGTCAGGTAATTGGGATGCCGTGCTTCAATTGGGTGGGGAAGCTCGTTCTTTGGGATACACTGCCAGTGACCAGATCGAATGGATGCCATTCCTGCAGGCATACGCTCTGGCAGATGACCTTCCCCGCGTCAAAGAGATCGCCTCTTTCATGGATTTGGACCTGATAGCCAAAAACCAGGCATGTACAACTCTGACGAATATGACTCTGCCGTCAAAAAACGCTGCTGAAATTCAAGCCCTATTCTGCGCTGCAGAATAGTTCAAATAATTATCCCGCGGGTAATTCTTCCTGAAAATTTAGGAACATACTTCAAAATTCAGGCGGTGAATTTTGAAGTATAATTGCCGCTTGTATGACAATCCAAATCCTGATTTCAGGGTTTATACATTCAATGGAGTGACAATGAAAAAAGCAAATCTTATTTCCCCGTATGGTGGCAAACTGGTGAATTTGGTTGCGGAAGGCGCTGAACGTGACGAGTTGATCGCGCGTGCCGGGCAACTTCCCTCGATCAAGATCACCATGCGCAACCTGTGTGACCTGGAACTGATCGCCACTGGCGGTTTTTCCCCGCTGACAACCTTCATGGGCAAAGCGGACTACGAGCGCGTGCTGCGTGAAATGCGCCTCGCTGATGGAACGCTCTTCCCGCTTCCCATCACCCTGACGGCTGATCCCAAGGAATTGCCGACAGTTGGTGAGGAACTGGCACTTCGCAGTGCAAACTTTGACCTGATCGCAGTGATGCGCCTCGATGAAGTCTTTCACTGGGATGCCGAAACCGAAGCCGCTCTGGCCTATGGTTCCACCGACACCAAGCACCCGATGGTCTCCGAAATGGGACGCTGGAATAAAGTGTGCATCTCGGGTCCGTTACAGGTTATCAACCTCCCCAAATACTACGATTTTGTGAACCTGCGCCATACCCCCGCACAGGTGCGCGAAATGCTCGAAGAAATGGGCAATGACAATGTCGTCGCCTTCCAAACCCGCAACCCCCTGCACCGCATTCATGAAGAATTGACCAAACGCGCCGCCGCTCAGGTGAACGGCTCGCTCATTGTTCATCCTGTGGTCGGCATGACCAAGCCCGGTGATGTGGATCACTACACCCGCGTACGCACCTACAAGGCGTTGGTAGATAACTACTACGATAAAAAAGACACCATGCTGAGCCTGCTTCCGTTGGCCATGCGCATGGCAGGCCCGAAGGAAGCAGTGCTTCACGCCATCATTCGTCGCAATCACGGCGCTAATCATTTCATCGTTGGCCGCGATCATGCAGGGCCGGGAAATGATTCCACGGGCAAGCCTTTCTACGGTCCGTACGATGCGCAGGAATTGATGAAGCAATACGAGCACGAGATCGGCGTCAAGATGGTTCCGTTCGAAATGCTTGTCTATCTCCCCGACGAAGACCGCTATGTGGAGGAGAAGGACGTGCCGAAGGGTGCGAAAGTCGCCAATATTTCGGGCACACAAGTCCGCGACGATTATCTCGCCAAGGGCAAACTGCTCCCCGAATGGTTCACTCGCCCCGAGACCGCTGAAATTCTGCGCGAGATGTATCCGCCGCGCCATGAGCAGGGCTTTGGCATTTGGTTCACTGGCTTGAGCGGTTCTGGTAAATCTGCCACCACGCAAGTCCTCACCACCCTGCTGCTCGAACGCGGACGTGAAACCGCCATCCTTGATGGTGACGTGGTGCGTACGCACCTTTCCAAGGGTCTCGGCTTTAGCAAGGAAGACCGCGACACCAACATCCTGCGCATCGGTTTTGTGGCAGGTGAAATTGTACATGCAGGCGGCATCGCCATTTGCGCCGCCATCAGCCCCTACCGCGCCACCCGCGCCGAAGCCCGCAAGATGGTTGGTGAGAATTTCATCGAAGTCTATATGGATACTCCTGTTGAGATCTGCGAAGAACGCGACGTGAAGGGTCTGTATGCCAAGGCGCGTCAGGCAATGGAAGACGGCAAGCCGATGGGCTTCACCGGCGTGGACGATCCCTACGAGCCGCCCATCGAACCTGAGATCACCCTCAAAGGTTTCGGCGCCTCGCCCGAAGATAATGCCCGCATCATCATCAAGTATCTGGAAGAACAGGGTTTCGTTCTCCCTGTGAAGTAATTACTGCAAGTGACAGTCACCGTATACGGTGACTGTCACTTGTTATCTGTATGACCAAACACCTTCGCGCTTCAATTCTGACCTTTGGCTTGCTCGCCATTCTCGGGACATTTCTCGTCCTGTATGCGACTCCGCAAGGGCTGGCGCTCTCCGATGACTCCATAGCCTACATTGCCGGCGCACGCAGCATCCTTGCTGGTGACGGATATCGTTCTGCCTGGCTGGCATCCAACAAACCCGTAACTCACTTCCCGCCCGGCTTCTCTTCCATCCTCGCCCTCGTCGGCCTCAGCGGACTTGATCCCCTGCGCGGTACACGTTTCGTAAATTCCCTTTTATTTGGCTCAAATATCTTCATGCTCGGCCTCATTGGCTGGCGGATGACCAGATCGCAGATGGCAGGCGTTACGTTTGCACTGCTGTTTCTGGTCAATAGCTTGTTGTTCCGAGTGCATACCACTGCCATGAGCGAGCCGTTATATATCTTTTTTACTCTTGCGGCTTTTTTTGCATTTTCGCAGTATTTTGGAACGCAGGCATATTCAAGCGGTAAACCCCTTGACTCCAAAGTGTGGCTCATACTTACTGCCCTGCTCACCGCTTTTGCCTATTTGACGCGCTATGCAGGTCTGGCGTTGTTTGCCACTTTCGTCGCGGCGTTGTTCATTCTCCACGATACCTGGCGCAAACGTTTTGTCAGTGCTGGCATCTTCCTTGTGGGATTCATTCCTCTCGTTTTGGGCTGGGGCATCCGCAACCGTTTGCTGGCTGACAACGCCACCAACCGTACTATTGTGTACCATCCCATTACCGCAGAGAATTTTGGAACGGGTATTTACAACATCTCCCTTTTCCTGATGCCCGTGGAAGAATGGCGCCGCGCGTTGATGAAGTCTCCAAACCTTGTCACAGGGATCATGCTTGCCATCGGTCTCATCTTGTTGGTTTGGATTCTTTACAAAGGCTTGAAAAAATTCTTCCAGCCATCCACTGAAACGCCAGAGGTATTATCTTTTATCAGTGTGTTGTATGTGTTTGCTTATCTTTCATCCCTCGTCGTCACAATGACATGGTTCGACGCCGCCACCAAATTCCAACTCCGCATCCTCGCGCCGACCTATGTCAGCTTGCTAACCATATTGGTGTATTTCAGCGTTTGGCTTTGGAAACGACAAAGACCACTGGCCATTCTGCTTGTTCTTTTCATCGTCGCCCTTTCCTTGCAAGGCATGTCCAATACCATGTTCCAACTCCGCAAAGGTGGACAGGGTTATGCGTCGTTCCGCTGGTTTGATTCAGAAGCCATGGAATACCTGCGAAATCTTCCTGAAGGCACACGCATCTACTCCAATCAGGCGGGGCCTGTGTATCTTTATACGGGACGTGCGGGCTATGTCCTTCCTGACCTTGTGGATGCCGTTACCGGTCTGCCGCGTGGAAATTATGAAGAAGGTGTTGCTGCCTTGAACGAGGATGTTCTTTCCGGCGAAGCCGTGCTGGCGTTATTTCGCTATGGCGCTGCCGATGAAGATATTCAATCGATATACTCTGACCTTTCAAAAAATATGTACCTTGATTTTGATGTACGCGGCGATAAAATCTATACAAACTTTCCATAGAGGAATCCCATGACCATTTTTGATAAATTCAGTTTGAAGGATAAGGTTGCTGTCGTTACGGGCGGGGTGGGTTTACTGGGTGCAGAGTTTTGCAGGACACTCGCGGAAGCGGGCGCATCCGTCGCCGTGGTGGATCTCAATGGTGAGGCAGCCGGCAAAGTAGCAGAAGGACTCGCCCAGTCTGGATATAAGGCGATGGGCATCGCGGTCGATATCACCAAACCAGACTCGGTCAATGCGATGGTCGCCTCGGTTCTTTCGACCTTTGGCAGGCTCGATGTACTTGTTAATTCGGCTGCGCTGGATCCAAAATTCGATCCCAACGCCGCTTCGAAGGGCATCGCCCCCGGCGCATTCGAAGATTATCCGCTCAGCGATTGGACCGCGGCATTGAATGTGAATTTGACGGGCATGTTTTTGGTGACGCAGGCGTGCGTGAAGCAGATGATCGCGCAGGGTAAAAAAGGCAGTATCATCAATATTTGCTCCACCTACGGCTTGAACGGACCTGACCAGCGTCTTTATATCAAGGACGGTAAACGCGTGGCGTACAAGCCTGTGTATTACACCACCACCAAAGCAGGCGTGATGGGTTTCACTAAATACCTCGCCGCGTATTATGCCGAGACGGAGATCCGTGTGAATGCGCTTACTCCGGGTGGTGTATATAACAACCACGAAGAATATTTTGTAAAGAATTATTCCGCCAAGACCATTCTAGGCCGCATGGCGAAAAAAGACGAAATGAACGGTGCGCTGCTGTTCCTCGCTTCTGATGCATCCTCCTACATGACAGGCAATAATGTCATTGTGGACGGCGGTTGGACGGCGTGGTAAACCCGACGATGGATCGTGAACAATAGACCATGATTGAAAAATATGACTGAAACTCTTGCTCTCATTCCTGCGCGCGGCGGCTCGAAAGGCATTCCGCGCAAAAATATCAAATCCTTTGCGGGCTATCCACTTATTGCGTGGAGCATTGCGGCGGCAAAACAATCCAACCTGGTGTCGCGGGTCATCGTCTCGACGGATGACGAGGAGATCGCTGCAGTTGCCCGCACATGGGGAGCAGAGACGCCATTCCTTCGTCCTGATGAATTGGCGCAGGATAAGACTACCGACCTGCCCGTGTTCGAGCATGCTCTCAAATGGCTGGAAGATGTAGAGGGCTATCGTCCTGACATTGTGGTGCAATTGCGCCCTACTTCGCCTTTCCGCCCGCATGGCATGGTGGATGCGGCCGTCAGTATTCTGCTGGAGTATGCTGATGCCGATTGTGTCCGCGGGGTTGTACCTGCGGCACAGAACCCATTCAAGATGTGGCGTTTCAATGGTGAAGGCAAGCCATTGGAACAATTGCTCAAAGTGAAAGGGATTGCCGAGCCGTACAACGCGCCGCGCCAGATCCTTCCGCCTGTTTACTGGCAGACGGGGCATATTGATGCCATCCGTACAAGTACGATTGCCAATAAACGCTCGCTTACGGGAGATGTCATTTATCCGCTGGTGATCGACCCGAAGTACACCGTGGACATCGATACGCCTGCAGATTGGGTAAAATATGAAGCTGTCATTTACAACGGGTTGGATATCCTCTCGCCGGGCAAAGCGCGCCGCACCATGCCAAAATCAGTGAAGATGATCATTTGCGACTTTGACGGCGTAGTGACAGATAATCTCGTCCTCACCGATGAGAACGGCAAGGAAACTGTCTCTGCCTCGCGCAGTGACAGCATGCACATCAAGACCCTGCGCGAAAAAGGCGTGGAGGTGATGATCCTCTCCTCGGAACCGAATCCCGTCGTCCAGGCGCGTGCGAAAAAGATGGGGGTGGAGGCAATTCATGGGGTGGGGATGCAGGATAAAGGTAGAGTGATGCGCGAAGTCCTCGAGCAGAAAAAGGTTCGAGCGGAGGAGGTCATCTATATCGGTAATGACCTCAACGACCTTCCGTGTTTTGAAATTGCGGGCTGGTCTGTGGCGGTTGCAGATGCGTATCCTGAAGTGCAGCGCGCTGCGGATTTTGTGCTGACAAAGAATGGCGGACGGGGGGCGGTGCGTGAGTTGTGTGAGTTGGTGTTGAAAAAATTGTAATGTCATTGCGAGGGCGCTAGCCCGAAGCAATCTCTTGCTTCAAAAAGATTACTTCGCTGTTCGCATTGATATAAAATCTCAAGGAGAAAAAATGGCTCGTGAAATCAAATTTGGAAATCGAATGATGGGTGATGGCCACCCTGCATATATTATTGCGGAAGTGGGCATCAATCACAACGGCGATATGGACGTTGCCAAGAAAATTATCGATGCGGCAAAACATGCAGGCGCGGATGCGGTCAAATTCCAGAAGCGCACCCCCGAAGTTTGCACACCGCCCGAACAGCAAAAGCAAATGCGCGAAACGCCGTGGGGCTACATCACCTATCTTGATTATCGTTACAAGGTGGAGTTCAACGAAGAGCAATACCGCGAGATCGACCGCTACTGCAAGGAAAAAGGCATCGATTGGATGGTCTCTGTGTGGGATGAACCTTCGGTGGATTTCATGCAGAAGTTCGACACGCCCGCTTATAAAGTTCCCTCCGCTTCGCTGACCGATCACAACCTTTTGAAATACGTCCGTCAGACGGGCAAGCCCGTTATTATTTCCACGGGCATGTCCACGATGGAGCAAATTCACAAGGGCGTGAATATTGTCGGTGAAGATAACCTCGTCATCATGCACTGCACCAGTACCTATCCGTGCGAACCCGAAGAATTGAATTTGCGTATGATCGAAACCCTGCGCAAGGAATTCCCCAATAACCCCATTGGTTATTCAGGTCACGAAGTTGGGCTTGTGCCTTCTGCCGTTGCCATCGCACTCGGTGCGACCTCCATCGAACGCCACATCACGCTTGACCGCGCCATGTGGGGCAGTGATCAGGCAGCTTCTGTAGAGCCAGGCGGTTTCGAGCGTTTGGTGAAATACATCCGCGTTACCGAAGCCGCAATGGGCGACGGCGTGAAGCGTGTGTACGAATCCGAAAAGGGTTCGATGAAAAAACTCCGCCGCGTTGTGAACGAATAAATTTTAGTAGGGGCGACTCGTGAGGCGCCCCTACAATTTCAATATGGCAATTACACAAAAAATCCGCCGCGCCCTCCGCCCCTACGGAAAGACAGCCCAAGCCATCCTGCGTTGGAGGCGACTGTCTTTCAACGATGCCCCGCCCATCTTTGGCAACTCCAAGCCAAAGAGCGGGTCGCATTTGCTATTGCAGATCCTCAGCGGCTTTACGCAGATCATGCCGTATCGTTATGTGGATGCAGATCCCATACGCACGATTCGAGCAAAAGGCGGAAAGCGGAATGCAGATGAAATTCTGGCGGATTTGAAATCCGTGCCTGCGGGAGTCATTGGCTGGGGATATGTGGATGCGACACCCGAAAACGCCGCTTTCTTAACTGGGAGCGGGCGCGCCAACTTCTTCATTTATCGTGACCCGAGAGATATGCTTGTCTCGCAAGTGTTCTTCGCGACCGACATGCACGAAGAGCATGGGATGCACGCCTACTACAACTCCCTGCCTGATTTTGGCGCGAGACTTAACGTAGCCATCACGGGCATCGACCGTGACGGCTTGCGGATGGTCAGCGTGAAACAACGCTACGAAGGTGTCTTCGCATGGCTCGAACAAAAGAACGTGATGTGCATCCGCTTTGAAGACCTGATCAATAACCGTGATGCTACCCTGCTTGCCATGCTCGCTGAAGTGGAGAAGACAGGCTACAAGATTCCAACTCCGCGCGAAAAGGCGCTCGCCGTTTTGGTGGATGCGATTCAGCCGAAGAAAAGTCTCACCTTCCGCTCGGGCAAAACAGGCGGCTGGACTCAGCACTTCACCGAAGAGCACAAGAAATTATTCAAAGAGGTTGCGGGAGATTTGCTGGTCAGACTAGGTTATGAGAAAAATAATGACTGGTAGGGCGGAATGAAGGAATTTCTCACCCAACGCATCAAACGCGGACTTGTCCGCAGATTCAATAATCTCAAGATCGCATCGGTTGCTCGTGACGTGGCTCGCAAAGAGACAACTCCCTCTGGTGCGCCTGTGGTCTTCTTCAAAGCATCGACAGGCATAGATGACCTCTCATGGAACAGTGGGTTTCACCTGCTGGTTTCGTGGGCGTTTCGTTTGCAGGGAATCCCTGTGGCGTATTTCGCGTGCAATGCGGGTATGAGCAAGTGCGTGCTGGGAACAAATCGTGACAATCCGCAAAAAGAGATGCCGTGCAAGTCTTGTGTGATGCAGAGTAAGGCGTTGTATAAAAACGTTGAAACGTTCGAACGTTCAAACGTTCGAATGTCGAGTGTCAATTGGTTTGACTTGCAACGTGACCCTGAACTCGTTTCTCATATCTCGTCCCTTTCCATCCCAGAATTGATGGAATTTGAATATCAAAACCTGCCCCTCGGCTCGCTCTGCCTGCCTGGTTTGCGCTGGGTGTGGCGCATTCACCATTTGGAAGATGACGAAAATACGCGCTATCTTTTGCGTGAATATATTCTCTCCGCGTGGAATGTGGCGCAGAAGTTCACGAAATTTCTCGATGAAACCAATCCACGGGCGGTGGTGGTCTTCAACGGACAATTTTTCCCCGAAGCGACGGCTCGCTACATTGCCCAAAAACGCGGACTACGCGTCATCACGCATGAAGTCGGGTTGCAGCCTGCCACTGCCTATTTCACCGAAGGCGAAGCGACGGCGTACCCAATTCACATCCCCGATGAATTTGAATTGAGTGAATCGCAAAATACCAAACTCGATGCCTATCTCGCCAAACGCTTTCAAGGTGACTTTACGATGGCGGGCGTCAAATTTTGGGCGGATATGAAGGGGCTTGATGAAGCCTTTTTGCAAAAAGCAGCGGGATTCAAGCAGATCGTCCCTATCTTTACCAATGTCATTTTCGATACCAGTCAGCCGCATGCCAACACGGTTTTTGAAGACATGTTCGATTGGCTGGATATGGCGTTGGAAGTCATCAAGGAGAATCGGGATACGTTGTTCGTCATCCGCGCACACCCTGATGAATTGCGGGTGAGAAAATCCAGCCGTGAAACTGTCGAGGGTTGGGTGGCAAGCCGCGGCGTGGATAAAGAGGCGAATGTCGTCTTCGTCGGTCCGCGTGAGGTGTTGAGTTCTTATGAGTTGATCCAAAAAACCAAGTTTGTGATGGTCTATAACTCGACCATCGGCTTGGAAGCGTCGATCATGGGTGCAGCGGTGTTGTGTGCGGGTAAGGCGCGTTTTACGCAATACCCCACGGTGTTTTTCCCGCAGACGATGGATGAAGTAAGAAGCAAGATGAAGGAATTTTTAGTTACTGAAACTATTGAAGTCCCCGCGGATTTCAAACGCAATGCCCGCCGATTTTTGTATTATCAGTTGTATCGCACTTCGCTGCCGTTCGGCGATTTCCTTGAACCGTCTGTGCGGACGACGCAGACGAAGTTGAAAACATTTACCTTGGATGAATTGGTGCGTTCAGAGTCGATACAGGTCATTACAAGCGGGGTCTTAAAGGATGGTGATTTTCTTTTGAATGAAAAGTGAACAAAAAGCGGAGCGCTGAATGCTCCGCTTTTTGTTGTGCGCCCAGCATGGGCGTTGGCTAGAGGGTGAAAGACCCTTATGGAGGTTGATTGCACCAACCATTAGCGGAAGGCAAGGGCGTTGTCG
>Ga0209835_1001042_pt1 | contig 16250 bp, 6 predicted proteins | sample LakKivwa52mmetaG_FD_184138 | JGI IMG/M metagenome (GOLD analysis project Ga0209835, IMG submission 184138) | Anoxic lake water microbial communities from Lake Kivu, Rwanda to study Microbial Dark Matter (Phase II) - Lake Kivu water 52m metaG... | ecosystem: Environmental > Aquatic > Freshwater >...
CCTTTTGGAGCAGCCCTCGATCTGGACGCTTTATTCACCATCGTTTATTTCAGCCGTTATCTGCCATTTCCCCTCAATTATTTCGGCTCCTCACACCATATCAAAAAATCCGAGAAGTGTTCGAAAAAAAGGCTTTGCCGTTCTTGCCATCCCAATTAGATAATAGTTTGCCTGTTGAGACAGATGAGATAATAAGTGGGATGTGCGGTTTTAACCCTGCTGAACGCATGAAGCTCACAGACTTAATTGATTTGATTAATATTTTGCGTTAGGGAACCAGGAGCATCTATGACAGATAACGTTGTTGTACCCGAAGGGTATATCCAGGATTTTATTACAGGGGAGTTTCTCAAGGACACCCCAAAAGAATATGTGCGCCAGGATATGGCAAGAGTTCTTTTTCATGAATATAACTTTCGCATCGAAGACATGGAGCGGGATTATTCAATCACTATCGATGATGATGGTAAGCGTCAACGGAAAACAGCTGATATTGCTATTTTCCCATCTGACAGTACTGACCACTCAGATTTCAACCAGGTGCGCTATTTATTTATTGTAGAGGCTCCAGATACTTCCCCGAATAATAAGGCAAGGGGCACGGATATTCTGCATGCTATGATGGCTGTTTGTAAGGAGTGTGAATTCGGCATCTGGACAAATGGAACAACTGAACGAAAAGCTTTTAGGCGAATTGAAAAACGATTCGAATACACCTTTGAAGAAATTATTGATATTCCAGGTGCCGGGAAAACCCTTGAAGAGATCGAAAACCTGACCAAAGATGATTTGCGGATTGCTGTTGGTGAAAGTTTATTGCACACATTTAAGCGTTGCCACAACTATATTGCTGCTAATCAGGGAATAAAAAAGGACCAGGCATTCTGGGAATTGCTCAAGCTAATTTTTTGTAAAATTTTTGATGAGAGAAATACTGGGATAGAATTTTATGTTCGGTCAAGTGAGCGAACATCTATGGATGGTCAGCAAAGGGTTATGAATCGAGTTAATCGCCTATTTGCTGATGTAAAAAAATCTTATGGGAAAATTTTTCGTGACGCGGATGAAATCTATCTTCAGCCACGAGTTGTTGCATATATCGTAAGTCAATTACAAAGCTATGATTTGCTTCGCTCTCCCATTGATGTAAAGGGAACTGCCTACGAAGAAATAGTCAGTGACAATCTTAAAGGAGATCGCGGTCAGTTTTTTACTCCTAGAAATGTAATTCGAATGGCTGTGCAAATGCTCAACCCGACAGAAGAGCATTCAATAATTGACCCTGCTTGTGGCACTGGTGGATTTTTGGTGGAATCGCTAAATCACGTGATTGCACAAATTCGCCAAGATGAGCAGAAAAACTGGCAGGATAATAAAACGCCTACTCAAAAGCAGCAAAGCGAACTTGTTGCACGTATTCAGAAATATGCGATTAACCATATTTATGGCGTAGATTTCGATCCGGATTTGGTCAAAGCCACGCAAATGAACATGGTGATGAATAATGATGGACAGGGACATTTGTTCCCTGTAAATTCTCTTGATAATCCTTATAACTGGCCGGAGGATGTTCAAAAAGAGCTGAAGCTAGAAAATTTTGATATTGTACTGACCAACCCTCCATTTGGTTCTAAACTAGAAATTGATGATCCTGCTGTTTTGCGTATGTACGAACTTGCCCGCAAATGGGAAAAACGCGATGATGGGACATGGATGCCTACGGGAACATTTCAAAAAAAGATCCCCCCTGAAGTTTTGTTTATCGAACGATGTTGGCAATTATTGAAACCAGGAACTGGACGAATGGGAATCGTTTTGCCAGATGGGATTCTTAGTAATCCTGATTTGGAATATGTTCGAGCATGGATAATGCGAAATTGTCAGGTTCTCGCAAGCATCGATCTCCCAGTTGAAACCTTTTTGCCACACACAGGTACGCAAACCAGTATGCTTTTCTTGAAACGAAAACATAAATCTGCTGGCTTGTATAACAAAATTTCTGGCTTTGATGATGAATACGCTGTTTTTATGGCTATTGCAGAAAAAGTTGGTAAAGATAGAAGGGCAAACCCCATTTATAAGCGAGATCCAAGTGGGGTTGAATTATGGTTTGATGAAATATACGAGGATGTGAGTAAAACGGTTGAATTTGGTGTAAATGATCTCAAAGGCCATTATCATACAGAACAAGAAGTCAAGAGCACAGTTACCAGAAAAGTTAAGCGGCTTGATGATGATTTACCTGAGATTGCCCAAGCATTTCGATTATTTTTAACGGAGAACAGCATTGAAGACTAGTGTTGTTACAAGTGCAGAGATTAAAAACTCGATTCGTTTGGATGCTTCCGCATACGATCCAAGGGTTTTAAACTATGCTCGACAATTGTTAAAGTATCCATCCAGAACAACTTTAGATACATTAGCACATATCTGGATGCCCAACAGATTCAAAAGATTTCATGTTGACTCTGGCGAATATGGCGTTCCTTTTCTTACAGCATCTGAAATTATTTTAGCCAATCCGCCTGAAGATAAGTTCATATCAAAAAGTGTTCATTACAAGGATTTTCCGCAACTTATTCCTGCTAAAAATACAATTTTAATTACACGCTCCGGATCTATAGGATATTGCGCTTTGGTCGTAGATTATTTGGCAAAGTTTGCAGTATCCGAAGATGCAATAAGAGTAGAAGTGAGGAGCGAAGAACACATAGGATATCTTTACGCGTTTCTAACTAGCGCTCTTGGAAAAACTTTAATCACCCGCGATATTTATGGGTCGGTTATTGACCATATAGAACCTTTTCACTTGCAAAACCTTCAAGTACCATTATTGCCCCGAGGCGTGATAATTCAAATTTCTCAAAAGGTTGTTCATGCTTGGGAAAAGCGGAATCGAGCAAATCTAATTCTGAATCATGCGCAAAGTTCTTTTGAGGAAATCCTTGGCCTACCAAAGATAAATCCGAAAAAACATTATTCTGAACAAGGAAAGAATGTGTTTCGGGTAACGAATAAAAAACTTGCCCTAAGACTTGATGCATCAAGCTATAACCCTCCAGGGATTTTAGCCAAAGATAATTTGCTCAATAGGAGTGATTGCAAGAAGCTTGGAGGTGTCACAACCCGATTATTCCATCCGTTTAGGATGAATATGGTTTTTGTAGAGAAAGATTATGGGAAGCCTTTCTTGGTAGGTGGTGACATTGTGAACTACAGATACTTAGGAGATAAATACATCTCATCTGCAACAATCGGATATGATGATTATCTTTTGGAAAAAGGGTGGGTATTATTAACGAGATCCGGTACAAGTGGCAAGCTTGGTTATGTTAGCCGTGCTAATAGTGGTGGGGCCGCTTCAGAGCATATTATTCGTATTGTTCCAAATGAAAAGAAAATTTTACCTGGGTATTTATATATATGTCTTCAATCATCCTATTCCCAGCATCAAATGGAAAACATGATTTATGGTTCGATTGTAGATGCAATCCGTGAGAGTCAGTTGTCTGATTTATTGCTTCCTATCCCAGATTTTTCGATACAGAAAATTTTTCATGATGCCGTTGAAGAAGCGTTTTCTCTCCGAGACGATGCAAATGATTTGGAGGATGAAGCAAAATTTATCCTGATGTCCCACTTGGGTATTCAAGATATCAGCTAAATCCTGGTTAAGGAGATAATAATTTATGTCAGACCGGATTTATGAAAGAAACGAATTAATTCATAATCGCTATGTGGTTCAGCAAATGCTGGGTGCGGGTAATTTTTCTTATGTATATAAGGTTTTGGATACCCTTAGTGGGGATGTGGTTGCTCTGAAAATATTCAAAGAAGGCACAGGCGTGCTTGAACAGCTAAGAGATGAATTTCATATCTTGAAGTTGCTAGACCATCCCCATATTGCCAAGGTTTTCGATATTGGACAAATTAACGATACCGGCAATTCATACTATTATTTGAAGCTCGAATTTATTGAAGGAAATTTACTCAGCAACGTTCTCCAGCAAGGGCGTATTTCACTTCGGAAAGCTCGCGAAATCACAACCGACTTACTAAATGCGGTAGGTTATTTGCATGGCCGCCGTGTTATGCATCGCGACATTAAACCTAACAACATCATCACCAATGGGCGTGGCACAGTTATTGTTGATTTCAATATCAGTAAGATTGTCGAGAACTACGCTACGTCCCGGGTTGGTACGCCTCGTTATACTCCCCCAGAAGTGAATATTCAAGGCTGGAACTGGACGGGCGATCTGTATGCAATTGGCCTGGTTCTATATGAGATGGTGACGAGTCATTATCCTTTTACTGATAATACTCCCCCGTTGATAGCTGACCCTAAAGACCCCAGAGACTTTAATGCCACAATTAGCCAGAGTCTTGCATCTGTAATACTTAAATCGCTTGCGCGCGAGCCCCAAAATCGTTATCAATCTGCACAAGAGATGTTGGATGCCCTCAATGGCGCTGAGTGGGAGCCAGTCTGGCAGCCATACCGGATGTCCGACATGGATTTGGCAAATATCCAAATTCCTGTCGAGGAGCAGAATAGAGCAAACTATAACCCTTACCTGTCGCGTTTACTGATGCTATATAGCCAGAGTCGTCAATCAAATTCAGGCACACGGGGGTTGGATGATTTTGCTCGAGTTACCTACGTTGCAACGAAGTTAGATAAGGAATTAAAGCCTACCATTTTGGGAGGAGCGTATTCTCTTGTCATAATAACCGGTAACGCTGGCGATGGGAAAACAGCTTTTATTCAAAAGCTCGAAGAGGAAGTAAGAAAAAATCCTCTGCTTGTAAAATTTGACCCTCTAGCCAGTGGGAATGGTGCGCACTTTGTATACAATGGCCGAGAATATTTCACGAATTATGATGGATCTCAAGATGAAGGCCAGACAAACAATGACGTTGTCTTAGAAAATTTTTTCAAACCCTACGGGGGAGATAAACCATTAAGTCCATCCACCCAAACACGAATAATTGCTATAAACGAAGGCCGGCTGGAGGATTTTTTGCAAACGCAAAGAGATCTGTTCCCTTACTTATATCAACAAGTACGAGATTTCTTTGAGCGCGGGTATTCTCCAGACAAACAATTACTGATTGTTAACCTGAATTTACGAGCTGTTATTGCAGACGATGAAAATGGGGCTTCTATTTTTGACCAAATGATAGATCGGTTAACTGCTCCTGCTTTTTGGGAGCCTTGTAAAACTTGTGATATTGCAAACAGATGTTATGCAAAATTTAACGCAGACTCAATGAATGATCCTAACTATGGTCCTCAAATTCGACTTAGGTTAAAGGCATTGTTTCAGGTAGCGCATTTCCGCCAACGCTTGCATATTACAATTCGTGATTTACGTTCGGCGCTTGCCTACATATTATTTTCAATAGATGATTGCGATGGGATTCACGAAATACTAAGTAATAGAGCGAAATTATCTGAATATATAGGCAGGTTTTTCTACAATGCTCCATATGATTTTGAACAGCCCGGGCGAGTATCTAATGATCGATTGGTTAGGTTACTTTCTGAAATTGATCCCGGCCAGGTCGCAAATCCTAAACTTGATGCGCACATTGCTTTTGTTCCAACCAATGAAATAACAATCTTGCCCCCATTTGATAGACGCGGCGACTATGACCGTGCGCTATTGCAAATGCAATATGATGCCATCCAGACACCTCAACCAGGCGTGGAAACTGGCGCCAATCCTGTGCAAGAGCTATCTCAACTTTCACAATCTCGTTTCTATCATGCCGTATTACGCCGAAAGGTTTATTTTGAAAGAATCGATGATAAGTGGGGAGAAATGCTCCCATATACTAGGTTCGAAGAGTTTCTATCTATTCTAAGTCAGCCAGACGAAAAACATCTCGAATCTACAAAAAATAGTTTGGTTAGAGCCATTAGCCTTAGCGAAGGCATCCATGACAGCGAGATCGGAAGCGAATTTTTATGTTTGAGTACAACGCAAGAGACCAAATCCACAATAAAAAGTTTCAGGCGTTTTCATGCAGATCGTTTCAAATGTTCAATTAAATCGATTGAGTCTTTGTCAAAATATATTGAATATATTCCAGCGGTATTGATTTTGAAGTATTTGCCGAGTGAGAATATAAAAATGGAAATTAGCCTAGATCTATTTGAAATGCTCCATCGTATTCAAAACGGTTATACACCGAGCCTGAATGAGTTACGGGGGTCATTTATTAATATCCTGATATTCAAAAGGCAGTTAGCTAGTACACATTACGATGAAGTATTACTAACTGAAACTGGAGAAAAATATTATCGGGTTTATAAAACCGCAGATAAAAAACTGATCCTTGAAGAAGGATAACACTGGAGAACCAGGCATGTCCCTAGCTAAAGAACATACCGATTTTTCTTTGCGTGAGCTTTGCACCTTTGATGCAAAGAAAGTCCAAATTGATCGTGTATTTACCAACTTGCTTGTTCTGCTTAAGCACGATGGAGCTCCTATCACAACAGGAAGCAGAAAACGTAAGATGATAACCATAGATGATTTGGTTGATTCTATTTGCAAGGATGATTCTTTCCACTTTGGTGGCTTTAAAGAAAACCGAGCTGTGGTTTACAAGTGGTTAGAGAGTGATTACTTATCCTTAATTCATAGAGGCACTGATAAGCAACAGGTTGCTGCGCCTTTACCCATGCATTTGAATGTTTATAAGTTGCGCAATCCAGCCTTTAATCGCGATTATGGCGTCGCCGATCAAATCTTTAGTATGTTGTATTATGGCGCCAATGATGTGATGCATGACTTGAGGGATTTTTTATTTGAAGGTGCGGATTTTTATACTGACAAATATGATGGGCAAAAAGACCTGGATATTGAAACATTAGTGATTATGCGGATTCTGGATCAAACAGAAAAAGATTATGCCAATAGTCGAGATCCCAAAGATATCCCTGTCCCGCTTTGTTTAGGACAAGCACGAATATTGGGTGACGATATTGCCCGATTATTGGCATACTCTGGCAAAGTGCCACGGCTGGTTCTTATTGATTACATAAAGAGTGTATTATCTTTACATACGGGGCTTTATCTTCTCAGACTATATCAAATCGTGCCAGACCTCGTTAAACATGGAGTAAAGAACCAGATATGTAAAGATTGTCCGGTACAAGCTCACAACGCAGATGGATTCGCGAAATGCGCCTTCCCAGTCAACCTGATGACAGATATGGGCGAAAATTACCGCAGCCACATGGCTGAACTGGCTCGCCAACAATATAACGAGCATATTGAACAGCTTAATTCCTATGTAAAGGCCCACATTACGATCAAAAAACTTCAAGAATTTGGCAACGAATTGTTCTCAAAAGGTAAGATCCCCAAAAAGCCACAATCTCTTGAAGCAATTCTCTCATTAAGAGATTTTCAAGAAAAGATCGAAATAAAAACCTTCTTCGAGATTCGGATACGCAGCCTTTTATCATCGGATGAAGATGCTACTGACCAGAGATTGTTATCAATTAGGAAAATGCCTCTTAGCGAGTTTGATGCCTATGTAGAGATGGTTTTTCTCTTGCGACAACAATTTCATCAAAAATATTATTCTCAATTAATGGATAGCCTTTTTCAAAAGAATACAGAAAATGGGCTTATGCGACAGGGCTATGGAAAGAGAAACAGTAGAAGATACACCTTGGGTAGCAGTCTGTTAGAAACGTTAGTGCAGATAGCTGTTTTAGAGCCAATAGAAAATTATCAATTTCGTACTCGCAGTATTAGGGTTGATGACTTTCTTGAATGGATTCGGAGACGCTATGGAATTTATATTGGACGCCTACCCGATGGGAAAAGTGCAACGATTACAGATTTTGAATCTCTGCGATTAAATATTCAAACATTCAAAGATCGATTGCGAGAAATTGGATTCTACACAGTTCTAAGCGATGCTTACATAAGTCAAGTAATTAGACCTCGCTACTATATCGATTAGCTCCAAAAAGGTAATCCTTCATGAACATATCACCCGCCCTCACTCAAATAGATTTATTACCTTACGCGGCAAAATTAATCCTTGCGGACATATCGACAATACTTACTAGCAGGGGAGCCGGTCACTGTATAAAAGTAACAGATCTACCACCATCTTTGATGGTAGATCTATGTCAACAGTTAAAGACCTCAAATTCCCCTTGTGAGGCTTATGTGCTTGGCGTTGATAAGAACTCAGATTTGTACATTACTTCAACCAAACTCGTTGAGAGGCGAAATGTAACCAAATCTGTAATCATCGTATTTATCCCACCTGACACAAGAACATCGGCAGAAGATTCATTCGACATTAGCACCTTTGAAAGTTTCCCAATTCGTAATCTCTACCAAAGATTACGAAGCCAGCTGTTTGGCAATATCCCTATTTCTTCTCGAGGAATAGTAGACGAAATAATTAAAGAGTCAGGTTGTACATCTGATGAAGATATTTGTCGGTTTTTACTCGCAGTACAAACAGCATCTTACGATCCTATATTTATTGGAATGAGTATATTTCATCTTGGGCTTATCCCAGATCCAACATTACTCAATGACCCAAGCCTACTTCGGCCAATTATTTCTCGTAATTCAAAAACCGTTACTAATCTATCTGCCCCAGATCGGGGAGTATTGGACAAAATACAATCGGTTGGACTCAGAGATGGAGAAAAAACTAACTTTCTCTATCATTTTTTTACCGACACAGGTACTACAAAACCTCATCAGTGGTTACCATTGATTACCCAGAATGAAGAGCTTACGTTTGATAAATGGGAATTCGAAGAAACACATTCTGGTGATGTTGAAGAAATCCTGATCACAGGATTGGGAATTTCGGAACGAAATCAAGACGGATATCCTTTATTTGATGTATTGCACGCAAAAGACCTCAAAGTAATCTGGGAAACATCGCCTGCGCCTAAGCAATGCGCTGGCTTGTCTCATTTTACAGTTGAGTTGATGAAAGAAGGAGTCTCAGTTACAGATGCCCGCACGATTAAAGTTGGAGTCAGTTTAAGTAAACAACGAAGCACAACTCTGAAAGAACTCAATAAATTGGGTTTAGATGATGGGCTATACTATCTACGCGTAAATGCATGGGGTATGGGGGGCAATTTACTAAGAAGCGCTGAAAGTGAAAGTATATTTTTCAAGGGTGGATTATCTAGCGAAGATGATGATTGGGAAACTGATAGTCAACCGGCAAAGGTTATAAAAGTAAATTCTCTTTATGAAGCCATGCTGCGAGCAGAGGTGAGTCTGCACAAAGACGATAAATCTATTTATAGTCGTAAAGCAGAATTAAGCTGGGTAACAACTGAAAGGCGGGTTGGGAGAAGATATACTGATTCATTTACAATAAAGTACAGTTCTTCTAATCACTTTTCAATGTCCGTAAACGCCATTTTGCGCCGTATAGAAGATGAAACATTGGCAGATGCCGACTGCTTAGGACGATGGGAACTTGATTTAACGAGAAGACTCGCAACGGATGTTGAACCAACTCTGCAGCCGGCTGAAGGTATAGATTACGATTTTATTAGTGATTTTTTGTTGGCCAGAAAAGAAGTTTTCCAGTTGATTAGGAACCAACCTGAATATCCCGGAATAGGTTTTTTAGTTGAAACATCTGATCTTTCACAATGGAAAAATCAAATTGTTCGATATGCCGAAGCTTACAACCGAGTACTAGGGAATCTTGATGCCAAGATTGTTGCTGCCAAGGAAGATGAGCGAAAGAATATCATAAGATTAAATAGCCAAATTGCCAGCATTGACGTTGTCAAACTAAACATGGGTGGTCAAATTGCGTATTTAATGCTGCCAACACACCCCCTTAAACTCCTTTGGGCCCTTCAGTTTGCTCGAACAACGCACTCATGGCTAGAATACCTTGAAAACCTTCCGCCTGAGCAAACAACTTGGAGCACTTTTTCTGATTTAGTGCCCGAATTAACCAGTCTGAATGTACCAAATGTTTTATCTAGTTCTTCAGAACAAATCTTTGTCAACGTGGATAATTTTGGACCATTCTGGAGCATTTTTGTTCCTGCAACAGAGAAAGATTCTCGGGCTTTGGTGAGTCGTGTTAAAACGTTGCTTGGTTCTCCAGAGGCTGATGATCGGTTTACTACAGTTACAGGTTTGGAGTTATCTAATAAGGTTCAAAGATATCTATTCCAGCACCCATATGTAACTACTTTACGCATAAATGCTGTCCAACCTGGAAGCGGTGCAATTCTCGTAGAAATGTTATTAGAGCTAGAACATTCTCGCCCTGATTTGCGCTATCAACTGCACGTTTTTTCTGATGGAACCAAGGCGGGAGAATTGGGGTTTGCACTTGACGAACTAATGGCCCCTTCTGAAAAGCGCCAAGGCAGAGAAGAACTAGATTCATTTCTTACGGCCAGCCAAAACTCTCTTTTTCCCAAGTTGGTCTACTCAAAACACTCAATGAAGGAGTTGTTAGATGAGCCTGATAAATTTGAGGCTCATTTATCGATTCTTTTTGATGTGTTTCATGTAGATGTTGAGTTCATCTCGCCATTTGAAAATGAACGCTCTAACCATATGCACGGCCTACTTTACGAACACTCAGAAAATTTTGGCACATCAAATAGCGAAATTGCTTGGCGGCGGCAAATAAATCCTCAACCTGGATTAGATGTTGATGATCAGGTTCCTGCTCATCAATTATTGGTAGATCTTTACAAACAATATACATCTTTGATTGGGCAAATACATTGTTCCGCTTCCATCGAAAATGCAATACCAACATTGAAGTTGCCTTTGGGACCAATTGATAAGAACTTAATTAGCCAAGTTCATCAGTCCTCAGATTGGGTTTTTACCGTAGACAGGAATTTCGGGCTCGAATATATGGATAGCCCTTTTGATGCCTATTGTCCCGTTTATTTAATCGATTATCAACCAGAGCATCTTAGTCAAGTAGGTCACCGATTAATTATTTCTACCCAAAATGTTTCTGAGGTAGAGAGAATTATCAGGCCAGTACTTGAAAGACTAAATCTTCCATTTGGAAGTGACGAAACCAAGGCCATTACAAACGCTCTCCGTTCCGTCTCTGGTCGGCTTGTCTTAAAGTTGTTGTCATCTCCTCAAATGGCTCACGGTGCATTAGGGATGGCCTTAGCACGAACATTCTTAGAGCAAGCATTGTTACTAAAGGATATGATTCTGATACCTCTTGATGCGCACCCTGATTTATTTATGACCGCGCGTCAAGAAGCTGGGATGCAAGGGGAAGAACTTTCCCTAAGAAGAACCGATTTGTTACTTGTTGAGTTTGAGCCTACAAATAAATCAATCACTTTTCACCTGATCGAAGTTAAGCTTAGAAACTCAGCTGGATTAACTGACAATCTATCTTTGAAAAATGAAATCTCTGATCAAATTGAAAATAGTGTACTGGCATTGCGCAGATTATTTGATCCAAATCTCACTGCGCCAGATCGTTTTGATAGGTTAGTAAGAACTCGTGAGTTATCGGTATTGCTAAATTTTTATCTCGACAGATCAGCTCGTCACAGATTAATATCGCTTGAGCAAGTTGAAGCAATAAAAGGTATGCTAAACGAACTTGAATATGGATATATGTTGCATTTCACGCGTAGTGGCGTAGTTTTTCATTTGGGCGACAACGGTTACGAAACAGAAAAAGACGGTGATGTTGTTTATCATTATTTAGGAATAGACAGAGTTAGATCATTGATCCAGGCGTCAACGATTGCGTATCATTCAAAAGAAACAATACCTTTAGATCATTCATATAACACTACTCGCGGTACATTCACGAAACGCCCTGCCAATCAAGGATTCGCTACCAAGAATAATGTTTCATCGGAATCAGTAAGTGTTCTCCCCGAAAAGCCAGCAGCGTTGCCAAATCAAGACAGAAAAATAGATGATGCTATCAAAGCGAGCCAAGCGGAAAACGTTTTGGACCAAGAATCGGATAAACTCTCGTGTGATGTGGTTTTGGGCTCAAAACATGCTACTCCGCAATTTGGCATTATCGGTAGAGTAAGTGGAAAATCTGTTGGATTGGATCTGAACGGCACAAATGCTATTAGCTTGTTCGGCGTCCAAGGAAGTGGCAAAAGCTATACATTAGGAACTATCCTTGAAATGGCTGTAAAACCCATTTCGAACATTAATAAATTACCTCAACCCCTTGGAGCCGTCGTTTTCCATTACAGTAAAACAGATGATTACCGCCCAGAATATGTAAGTATGATTAATAAGAATGATGGTGGTGAAGTGAGTGAGCTAGAAAAACTATATAATGCCAGTCCTACTGCCATAGAAGATGTACTGGTACTTGTTCCACAGGGTAAACTTGCTCAACGGAGGGCAGAATTTCCAAATCTTTCGATTCACCCAATTACTTTTGACACAACTGAGTTGGATATAGAAGATTGGAAATTTTTAATGGGGGTTGTTGGCAGTGATGCGATGTACGTAAAAAAAATGAATCAAGTAATACGACGGACTCGTGGAAACCTTAATTTGAATGTTCTCTATGATGGCATAGCAAGTGCGAATTTATCTGATGCTCAGATGGATTTGGCCAAAACACGACTTGAGTTTGCAGCAGAATATATCAAAGATGGCTCTTTCCTAAATGCACATATTCGCCCTGGCCGATTGATCATTGTAGACCTTAGGGACGAGCTTATTGAAAAATCCGAAGCCTTGGGCCTGTTTATGGTGATGCTAAAAATATTTTCCAATACGCGATATGAAGGTAAACCGTTTAACAAAATGATCGTTTTTGATGAGGCTCATAAGTATATGGAAACTGCTTTTATAGATGACGTTGTGAGTGTTGTCCGGGAAATGCGTCATAAAGGGACGAGCGTTCTAATAGCCTCTCAGGATCCAAAATCTGTTCCGCTTCCTCTAATCGAATTGTCTTCCATGATAATTTTGCACCAGTTCAGTTCACCTGAATGGCTAAAACATATCCAGAAGGGCGTGATAGCCTTACAGGAGTTATCGGCTGGGCGGCTCAATATGTTGCAGAAGGGTCAAGCGTATGTTTGGTCAAGAGAAGCAACACATCATGATTTCGAAACAAGGGCTGTAAAGATTGACATTCGACCACGTGTTACAAAACATGGAGGAAGTACTGTGAAAGCAGTTGAATAGATGCAGGCTATTCTTAAGTCAGTCTGAAATAGTAATAAATTTATCATCCGAGCTTATCGATGAATAAATTTTTCAATCGTGCGTCAAGGTAGCAGCCGTACTCGGAAAAGAATATTATTAACAAAATTCATTCAGCCAACACCACTATTTTCTCAATAGTATCTAAAAATTTCTTGTGTGAAGTGAAATCATGCAAACTGAGAACATGAGATTTGGATTTCAGAAACAGCCAGACTTCTTGCATTGGCCATGCCAGATAAGCCATCTGAGTGCCAAAATTCCGCTTACTTTCCCGCCGGCGCTGCGCATAAAGCTTGCCGCGTAGATCGGGGTTATCGATCTTTGGGGCAAACTGGATCGCGATATCAATATCGTTGACCGTCTCCGTATCCTGGATATAACTCCCAAACAAAACTACCCGGGTGACTTTGAAAAGATAATATGGGTCATCGTTGACCTGCTGGACCCGTAACATGAAATCAGCGAAGATCTGATCGGCTTTGGCCCTGGTCACCGGCCTGGCGGCTGTTGCCATCGCCAGCGAATTGCCCTTGAGGGTGTTTTCCCAGTACGGTTCACCCAGGTGGTTTTCACCGGCTTCATAACATCCCTGGCGAACCAATTCATCCAGAATTTCACGGGTCCGGTCAGGTCCCAATTTGAGGGTGCGGCGCGCGAGTCTTTCGGAGATGGCGCCTCCATAACTCATCGAGCGCCTGAGCAGGGTTCTGATCATCAGGATCGGCACACCCAAAATCGTGTCTTTTGAATCAATTCTCATTTTGATCTTCCTTATGACTGAATATGTGGGGGGGTTACTAATCCCGCAGCGCTTGAACAATCTCTTTGTCAGACGGCTCGGCGCATTGGATGTAAGCCGGCTGGATCAAGACCGGCTCCAGATCAAAGACATCCGTGCTGTAACCCAGCTTGGTGATGGCGTAAGTTTTCGGGATGCGCGCCAGGTAGCGTTTGTATTCGGTGTTCACCATTCCCTTCTCAGATTTTCCCAGGTGCGGCAGGACCATATCGCGGTCGGCCGCATCTTTGGTTTGGAACAGAAACAGGTTGGCGCAGGAGGAAAAGATGCCTTTGGGCAGCGCCGAAACGGTCTGCGCCATCAGGTGCAGGAAGACGCCGTACTTGCGCCCATCCCGCCACATACTTTCCCAAATAGCCGCCACCGAGCCGGCAGCCGCATTGTGGCTGTCATCGGAGGCCGCGCCACTGGCCACTCCGGATAAAACCTTGTTCGCTTCCTCAAAGAAAATATCCATGATCGGGAATTTCTTCCCGGCCAGACTCTCCCTGCGCCGCACCACCGCATCCGCATAGAGCACGTTGGCCAGCAGGCTGAAGAGCGCGGCTTTGGAAAACTCATCCATGTCTGCGCCGCCTTCGATGACCGCCACCCCCCAGGGGTCGGACTCCGGTCCCAGCAAACCAAGATCCTCGATGGCCAGGCTGTCGGTGCCCGGCCCATACTGCCGACTCATCTGGCCTTCGTCGAACTGCTCCAGGCGCAGCAATACGCCTTCCAGGGAAGTGCGGCTGGCCTGGTCGTTCTTTTTGGAGACGCTTTCGTAATACTTGCGCAGGATCGCGATCCAATCCCGGACACTGACCTGGCTGCTGCGGTATACGGCCAGCGCCTGCCTTTCTTCCGCGTTTAAAGCCTGCACCGGTTTCCAGGCCTGGAGGCCCAGGGCTTTGGCCTCTGCTGCGGAAACCAGCAGGCGTTCCTGTTTTTCAAGGGTCAGCGCCTCGAACTTTTTCTCACGGGCGCGCTTCAGACTTTCACTCTCAATCTCATTGACCGTCTTTTTCGACTTCATCTCACTCATCGCCTCCTGGATGAGCCGGGAAAAACACTCCTCGATATTCCCAAACAAAACCCCCTGGCGGGCATAGACTTCCGTCAGCGCCCGGCGCAGGAAACCCAGCTGCCTGGGTCCCATCCGGCCGGCATTGGCAAATAATTCGCAGACCATCGTGCGATAGCGCGAAGCTTCGATGCGCTTGGGGATTTGCAGGAAGTTCCAGCGCAGCGGACGCTCCGCCCCCGGGTGCAACTGGCGGATATCCACCCGCCCCTGGCTGCCCGGCCAGCGTAATGCCCGCCGCCAACCCTGGCCGAAATCCAGGACGATGACACGGTGGTGCAGTTTGGTCATAACCTCGAAGGCCAGGCGTTCGGCGGCCACCGATTTCCCAAAACCGGAATCCCCGATAAAGGCGGTATGGAAGTGCCGTTCCGGCGAAAGTTTCAACAAAGCATCCGTCACCCGGCCCGTTTCCACCGAATACTGCCTGCCCAGGATCAAATCGCCGGGCATGTCGGGGTAGAAGGCAAAGGCCGGCGTTTCCTCCTGGGTGGTCAGGGCTGCACCCTGTTCAAAGACCCCCGGCGCAACATAAGCTGCCGTTTGGAGCATGGTCAGCAGGGTCGAGTCCATGTAGCCGGACAACACCCCCGGAATGCGCTCCATGCGGGTCGAGGGGGTAAAGACCGCGGCGTGTTTGCGGATGTAAGCCTGCTCGACCCCGGCCAGGTCGCGGCACTGCACCCCGGTGACCACATCCTCCGTACCCTGGAAGCTCTCCGGGATCAAGCCCATCAGCGCCTGGACCCCGCGTTCGCTGCGTGCCAGGGCGTAGACATCGGTGTGAAAAGCGCCTTCGATGCTGGCGGTGTTCAGCAATTTCTCCTGGGTGCGCAGGATCTGGGTCACCAACATGGCCGGGTCGTTCTGCCATTGAGCCGACTCGCCGATGGAAAACGAGGGCGCAATCCCCACGGACAGCCCGGAACTAGCCGAACGTCCAATCCCCAGTCCGGTCGATTCGGCCGTGGATTTGGTATCCGAGGTCGATTTGGTGTCCGCCTGCGAGAGCGTGCTGCTCTGGCTGGTGGTATCCGCCACCGAGTTGGTCACCGAGCCGGATTCACCCCAGGACTCGCTTTCGGAACGGGAGACAGACTGGCTTTTGCTTTCAGAATGACTCTTACCCTCGGCGTGCGAAACCCCATCCGCCGTGCCGCTGGTA
>Ga0209835_1001043_pt1 | contig 16250 bp, 17 predicted proteins | sample LakKivwa52mmetaG_FD_184138 | JGI IMG/M metagenome (GOLD analysis project Ga0209835, IMG submission 184138) | Anoxic lake water microbial communities from Lake Kivu, Rwanda to study Microbial Dark Matter (Phase II) - Lake Kivu water 52m metaG... | ecosystem: Environmental > Aquatic > Freshwater >...
GCGTTGGTGTTCTTCGACGGCGAAGCGGTCGGTCATCCCGGCGATGTAATCGCAGGAGGTGCGTTCCAGGCCGCGAATTGGGATCAGCTTCTGGTACTGATTTGGCAGGATGGCGGGCTCCTCGCGGTAAGCGTTGAACAGGCTGGCGATGATTTTCTCGGCTTTGACCTGCATGCGCACCACGCGGTAGTGGCGGTATAGTTTCTGGTACAGGAAATCCTTCAACTCGCGGTTGCGGCGGCGCATGTCGTCGCCGAATCCGACCACGTTGTGGCCGAGTTTCTGTAAGTCGAGGGGCGATTTCGCGCCGCTTTCCTTCAGCCGCTGGTCGGTGGCCTGTACCATGTCGGTGACGAGCAGCCCGACCAGGTGGCGAATCATGCGGTGGCGCTCAATGTCATCGAGCAGGGGGCCGCGCCAGTTGTAGGTTTCCTTGAGCGTTTCCCACAGGGCGATGCCGTCGAGCATGTGCGGGGAAACCATGCCAGAGCGCAGGCCGTCATCCAGGTCGTGGGTGGTGTAGGCCAGTTCATCGGCCACGTTGGCGATTTGGGTCTCGAGGTTGCCGCGCAGTTCGGGGCTGAAATCGCGCGCGTCGGAGATGTCGTATTCCGATTCGTGCTTGACGATGCCTTCGCGCACTTCCCAGGTCAGGTTCAGGCCGGGGAATTCGGGATAGCGCTGCTCCAGTTCGGTGACAATGCGGAAGGATTGTTTGTTGTGGTCGAAGCCGCCGGCATCCTTCATCAGCCGGTTGAGGGCCACCTCGCCGGAATGCCCAAACGGGGAGTGACCGAGGTCGTGGGCCAGGCAAATCGCCTCCACCAGGTCTTCGTTGCCGCCCAGGGCGCGCGCCAGGGTGCGGCCAACCTGGGCCACTTCGAGGGTATGCGTCAGGCGGGTGCGGAAGTAATCGCCTTCGTAGTTGATGAAGACCTGGGTCTTGTATTCCAGGCGGCGGAAGGCGGTGGTGTGCAGGATGCGGTCGCGGTCGCGTTGGAAGGAGGTGCGGTAGTCTGGTTCGCCGTCGAGATAGGCGCGGCCTTTGGTATCGCGGCTGCGCATCCCGTAGGGGGCGAGCGCCTTGTTTTCCAACTCTTCGAGCAGGGAACGGTCGAAGTACATCTTTCACCTTTCGATGAAGATGTCATTGCGAGGGTTGCGTGGTCTCGATATGTCCTTCGCACACCGTCCTGCGTTCGGTGCAGGAAAAAACGCTCAGGACTACTCGACCAACGAATCTCGCAATGACATGATGAGTAGGGCGAGTGGGGGTCGAACCCACACGGTGTCTCCACCGACAGATTTTAAGTCTGTTGCGTCTGCCGATTCCGCCATCGCCCCAAAACGGGACTTTCTTGTGCCAAAAAAGCCTGTCGTGTCAGGATTGTACCCGTCCCTTTGCCAACTGTGAAGGGTATTGTCGTTGTAAGAGGGCGCTGGTGCACGGCATTTCTAAAGATGTAGGGTAAAAACCGCCTGAAACAGCCATATTTACCCTACATCTTTAGGTAGTCCGGGTACTAGGCCAAAACCCCAAAAAACGGCTATAATTTTCTTATCGCAATTTCTTTGCTCATTGTTCGGGGATGCGTTTATGCTCAACGAAGCCGATACCTGCCGTACGTATATCGTGCCTAAACTCAAGACTGCTGGCTGGGAAGATGAGACCATTGTCGAGCAGATGGTATTGACACCAGGGCGGATTGTGCCAATTGGTGACCGCCATGCGCGCAAGGAGGGCTTGCGCCCGGATTACACTTTATTCATCCGGCAGAATATCCCGATTGCGGTGATAGAAGCCAAGGCGGAAGATGCGCATCCGGCGAAAGGGTTGCAGCAGGCAATCCAGTATGCTGAAATGCTGGGAGTGAAGTTTGCGTACTCCAGCAATGGCAAGGGCATCGTGGAGCACGATTTCATCACGGGCATAGAGCGGACACTCGATACATTTCCGTCGCCTGATGAACTATGGCAGAGACTCAAAGGAACATTCAGGTTTACCGGGCAGCAAGATGAGTCAGACGCCTTGTCGCAATACTGGCAGGAAGTGGGCGGCAAAGCGCCGCGCTACTACCAACAGGTGGCAATCAACCAGGCGGTCCATGCCGTCGTGGAAGGGAGAAACCGTATCCTGTTGACTATGGCAACCGGGACGGGAAAGACCTTTGTCGCGTTTCAAATCGTCTGGCGGTTGTGGAAAACGAAGCGCAAGAAGCGCATTTTATACCTGGCTGACCGGAATGTGCTCATCGACCAGGCCAAAGACCGGACTTTTTCGCCAATGGGACAGGCGTTGCAAAAAATCCAGGGAAAGGCAGTCAAGAGCCGGGAGGTTTACTTTGCGCTTTACCAGGCGCTGGCCAACCCGGTGACGGGCGAAAACCTGTACGAAAAATATCCCCGCGATTTCTTCGACCTGATTATTGTCGATGAGTGTCATCGCGGCTCGGCCAATGAGTACGGCAGTTGGCGCAAGATTTTGGACTACTTCGAGGCGGCCACCCAAATTGGGATGACGGCCACGCCCCGGCGCAGTGATAACGCCGACACCTATGAGTATTTCGGGGAGCCGCTCTATACCTACAGCCTGCGGCAAGGAATCGAGGACGGTTTCCTCGCCCCGTATCGCGTCTATCGCGTCATCCCCGATGTGGATGCAAGCGGGTTACAGGTCGACCCGGGGGTGCTGGACCGTTTTGGGCGTGAAATCCCGCCCGGTTTATACGGGACCAAAGATTTCGAGCGGCTGGTTTCGCTGCTCTCACGCACGGAGATGGTGGCCCGCCACCTGACCGAATACCTGAAGCGCACCAACCGCTTCGACAAAACCATCGTTTTTTGCGTCGACCAGGAACACGCGCTCGATATGCGCCTGGCTTTGAATAACGCCAATGCCGACCTGGCCAGAATCCACCTGCATTATGTGGAACGGGTGGTTTCGGATGAAGGCGGGCGCGGGCGTTCGTTTTTAGATGACTTTCAGTATCCAGATAAACAACTGCCTGTCATCCTGACCACCTCGCAAATGCTGACCACCGGGGTGGATGCGCCGACCTGCCGCAACGTGGTCCTGTTCCGAGCCATCAACTCGATGACCGATTTCAAGCAAATCATCGGGCGCGGGACGCGGGTTTCGGAGGAGCATAACAAATTCTGGTTCACGATTATTGACTATGTGGGCGCGACCCAGTTGTTTTACGACCCTGCCTTCGACGGCGACCCGGTGCGCGTGACCAAAACCGAAATTGACGATGAAGGCATCGAAACCAGGGTAGAAGACAGCGAAGAGGGGACGTTGGAATTTGAAACCCCTCACCCTGGCCCTCTCCCGCTGGGAGAGGGGATAAAGGTTGGCGAACTACCCCGCAAATACTATCTCGATAATGTGCATGTGTATATTGCGGGCGAGCAGGCCTTTGAACTCGACCCCGATGGGAACGTGCTTAAAACCGTCGAATTTACGGATTACGTGACGCAGAACATCCGGCGTTTGAATTTGACGCTGGAGCATTTGAGACAGGCCTGGCCGCTGGCAGAGCAGCGCAGGGAGATTTTGGAACAGTTGCGCGCGCGCGGCATTGACCCCGACCACCTGGCGCATGTGACCCATCACGAAGAAGCCGACGCGCTGGATTTGTTGTTGCATGTGGCCTATAACGCGCCGCTGGTGACGCGCCGCGAGCGAGCCGAGAAGTTGCGCCAGAAGAAATCCAACTTCTTCAACACCTTTACGCCTGCGGCGCGGGAAATTTTGGATACCCTGCTGGAGAAATACGCCGATTATGGGATTGGCGAGTTCGACCAGCTGCCGCGCGTCTTGCAGGTGGCGCCGTTTGACCAGTATGGAACAACCCATGATATTTACCGGTTGTTTGGCGGGGCGGAGAAGTTGTTGCAGGCGGTGGATGAGTTGCAGAAGTTCTTGTATGAATAATGCTCTGTGAGTAATCATGCGGACAAAACCAGACTTCGGCACACGAACCCAAAAAGCGGATTCGGAGAATCTATTTCAGCTAATTGTGATTGTCTTACTTGTGTATAAAGTGATTGAAGCTATTTTACGAACGATATCTGGGCACGGAAGTAAACTTGACAATTTCATTTGCATTGCGGCACCAATCTGCCTGGTTATTTTGTATTTTTGGTATTCCCGCAAGACGAAGCAGGATGAAAGAAAACTCCTGGAAGAACGACAGCAGATGACCGATGACCAAAGAACAGTTGCTCCAAATCAAACGGTTGTAAGCATAAGTGTTGATGGCGATACTTACGAAAAATTGGAAAAGCGCGAGACTGTGCCATTTATTACAAACAAGAGAAGCCTTTTACTTTTTTACTTGAGGAAGAACTTTAGGCGCGAGGAGATTGCTTCGACGGAAGAACGCCGTCTCGCAATGACATACTATAACGTGGGTTATAATGAAATTGGAGGCAGTCATGGACATGGTACAAGTATCCATAGAATTACCGCGTGATGTATTTGCGGCATTGCGCCAGGACCCCGCAGGGTTCGTGCGTGAAATGCGCGTGGCGGCGGCAGTCAAATGGTATGAAAACGGCGTCGTCTCACAAAGCAAAGCCGCCGAGATCGCAGGGCTTTCGCGCTCTGAGTTCGTCAGCGCGTTGAACCAGTTCAAAGTATCGCCCTTCCAATACAATGCCGATGAAATCGTCGCAGAAGTCACTCGTCGCTGAGAAATGGGTCATCAACGCTTCGCCCGTCATTGCACTGGCACGAGTCGGGCAGGTGGAGTTGCTGACGCGCCTGCCAGAACAAGCTTTGATTCCGCAGGCGGTCGCGGAGGAACTATCAGTTGCCCCCGAGGATGATCCCGCCCGAATTGCGTTGGAAAGCGGAAACTTCAAGGTAGTTAAAACGCCTACCACGCCAGATGCTATTCTGGCATGGGATTTGGGAATGGGCGAAAGTGCTGTGTTGTCTTATGCGCTTGCCAACCCTACGTTTATCGCTGTGCTGGACGATGGCGCGGCTCGACGTTGCGCCCGCAGTTTCTCGATCACGGTCACAGGTACGCTGGCAGTCGTTATTCTTGCTAAACAACATGGTTTGATCGAATCCGCCGCGCAGGTTTTACAGGCTCTGCGCGGCGTTGATTTTCGACTCGATGATGCGATCATTCGCGATGCGCTTGCACGGACAGTGGGCGAAAAGTGGAAGACAAAGAAGTAATCTCATAGTAGCGGGACAGGAAACTCATGCCAAGACAAAAAACAGACCCCTCCCCTGCCCTCCCCAAATCCAAAAAAGCGGATTTAGGGAGGGAGTCGAAACACAACACCAAAGCCTCGCTTTCTTCGCTCATCAAATCCTCTCGCGATATTATGCGGAAGGATGCGGGGTTGAATGGGGATTTGGATCGCTTGCCGCAGTTGTCGTGGATTCTTTTCTTGAAGTGTTATGACGATTTGGAGATGCGGCGGGAGGAGGATGCGAAGGTTTCGCGGGAGAAGTATAAGCCGGTGATCCCCTCGCCGTACCGGTGGCGGGATTGGGCGTCGGATGAGGATAACGGGGCGACGGGCGAGGACTTGGTCAAGTTTGTCAATGATGGGTTGTTGCCCGCGCTGCGCGGGCTGTCGGGGTCGGATGAACGGTTGAAGGTGGCGGAGGTGTTCAAGGAGACCTACAACCGTATGCTCTCGGGCTATCTGCTGCGGGATGTGGTCAACCTGGTGGATAACATCCACTTTCAGTCGAAGGATGAGATTTTCACGCTGGCGCATTTGTATGAGTCGATGCTCAAGGAAATGCGGGACGCGGCAGGCGACTCGGGCGAGTTCTATACACCCCGTCCCGTAGTAAAACTGATCGTAGACAGAGTCAAGCCGCGGCTGGGAGAGACCGTTCTTGATCCCGCCTGTGGCACGGGCGGATTTTTAGTCGAGGCGTATGAGTATCTGAAGCCGCAGGTCAGGAATTCCAAAGAACAGGAAATCCTGCAAACGAAGACGTTGTTCGGCGTGGAGAAGAAGCCGCTGCCGTATCTGTTGAGCACAATGAACCTGTTGCTGCATGGGATCGAGACGCCGAACATCCGCCGCGATAATGCGTTGAAGAATCCGCTGTACGAGATCGGGGAGAAAGACCGCTTCGATGTGATCGTGACGAACCCGCCCTTCGGCGGCGAGGAGGAGGCGGGCATTCAGTTGAATTTCCCCGAGAACACGCGCGCGAGCGAGACGGCGCTGTTGTTCATGCAGTTCGTGATGCGTTCGTTGAAGCACGGCGGGCGTTGCGGCGTGGTGGTGCCGAATGGATTTCTGTTCGGCGACGGGGTGGCGGCGCGGGTGAAGGCGCAGATGCTGAGGGATTTCAACCTGCATACGATCATCCGACTGCCCAACGGGGTGTTCGCGCCGTATACGTCCATCCCGACCAATTTGCTGTTCTTCGATCGTTCTGGCGGGCAAGGGCGGACGCCGTCCGCCCCTACGGGGATGATGACGGATGAGATTTGGTATTACGAGCATGTGCTCCCCGAAGGCGTGAAGAACTATACCAAGACGCGCCCGATGCAGTACGAGGAGTTCCAGCCGATTGTGGATTGGTGGGATAACCGTATTGAAAACGAACGCGCATGGAAAGTGCGCGCCGCAGACGTGATCCAGACCAACGGTGGTGGCGATGTGGTCTCGGTCAATCTCGACATCAAGAACCCCAGCCGCAAAGAGGACTTGGAACACTTGCCGCCTGCCGAGTTGGCGGAGAGTATTCTCGCCAAGGAAAAACAGATTGCGGCAATCATGGAAGAAATAGAATCTCTTTTAAAGCAAAAATAGCCGATGGCAAAAAAACTGAATGCTGCACAACGAAGATATATTGAAAACGCCTTGCTTATTGCTGCGTTAGGTTTAACGTTTAAGAAACTCGAAGAAGATTACGAAACAAAGCCACTTGGCGAAGTTGCTGAAACAACATCAGGCGGAACTCCGCTAAGAAATATGTCAATGTATTACGGGGGAAACATTCCTTGGATAAAGTCGGGTGAATTAAACGACAATTTGATTGAGAATGCAGAAGAATACATAACCGAAGAAGGTCTTGCTAATTCATCTGCAAAGATTTATCCAAAAGGAACTTTGGTTGTTGCGCTCTACGGTGCTACTGTTGGAAAAACTGGGATACTTGGATTAGATGCTGCTTCCAATCAAGCGGTTTGTGCCGTTTCCCCAAAGACAAAAGAAATAACAAATGAATTCATATTTTGGTTCTTGCGCCATAAAAGACCCGAATTTTTAAGCATGAGTTTTGGCGGCGCACAACCTAACATTAGCCAAAAGATAATTCGAGAGACTCAAATACCTATTCCGCCATTACAACTTCAAAAAACCTTATCTGATTTCTTTGCTCTGATTGAAAAACGACAAAGTGGCAATACAAATAATAAATACCCAATACTGCCTGATGCGTTTGCTAATGTACTTCGCAGTGTGACGCTCATCGAGTCGCTGGCGGCGCGGGTCAATGAGGCACAGCGTCTGCGGGAAGAGGCAGAGAAAGAGACTAACGCATTTCTTTACTCTGCTTTGAACTCTGTTTTTGCGAAATCACATTTTTCTGTTAAGCCAATTGGCGAAATCTGCGAAACGACAAGTGGTGGAACACCAAGTCGCTCACGCGGCGATTTTTTTCAAGGAAATATTCCTTGGATAAAGTCGGGGGAACTTGAAGATGATTATATCTATCGAGCAGAGGAACATATTTCGGAAGAGGCTCTTTCATCTTCAAGTGCAAAGATTTTCCCAAAAGGCACATTGGTTGTTGCTCTATATGGAGCAACAGTTGGCAAAACTGGAATACTCGAAATTGACGCCTGCACAAACCAAGCAGTTTGCGCTTTATTTCCAAGTGATGAAATAAGCAGAAACTATCTTTGGTGGTTTTTGCGTTCAAAACGTCCAGATTATTTGAAGTCAAGTTTTGGCGGAGCACAACCAAATATTAGCCAGAAAGTTATACGAGAAACCGAAATTCCCGTTCCCCCGCTCGACGAACAGCGGCGCATTGTCGCTTATCTGGATGGGTTGCAGGCGAAGGTCAATGCGTTGCGGGAGTTGCAGTCGCAAAGTCAAGAGGAATTGGATGCGTTGCTGCCGTCCGTGCTGGATAGGGCATTTAAAGGAGAGTTGTGATTATGGCGCGCACGAAAAGAAAAAAGAAGAGCCAGTCCCATCAAAGCGAACTGGAATTCAACGGTCAAAAGACAAACGTGGATGAAAACAAGGACAAAGGCGCTTCATCCATCCTGCAAAATCTGATGCGGAAGGTGAAGTCAAGAACAGGCTTCACCCAAACCCTGATTAACCCCGAAGGCGAAATCAGTATTTCAGACGCTATTTCTAAAATCATCGCGCCTTATCGTGACACAGCCCAGAATTATCAATCTTTTCACAAATTGGTGATGGTCGCCTGTACCGCCTGGAACGCCGCCATCATGCCTGCTGAGCAACGGGAAGGCATGTTGGCAGATATGCGTAAATTGATGCCCGATCAACAAAGCCGTGAAGATTTCACAGAGATCGTCAAGGAACTGATGAAACGCAAGAACAGGCTCTACCCCAATGTAAACCGAAGGATCGTCGAATTTAAAGTGACTCAGCGCAAGAATGATTTTCACATTGCGATTGCATCAACAATGGAAAACAAGGAAACTGCAAAATGAATGGCTTGCAGGCGAAGGTCAATGCGTTGAGGGAGTTACAGTCAAGGAGCGGGGAGGAGTTGCGCCGTAGGCGGACGTTGATGGCGTCCGTGCTGGATAGGGCGTTTAAGGGTGAGTTGTGAAAAGAAAGAAACAAACTCTTTTCAGACTATAATAGCCCAAAAGGAGAAAACATGAGACCGTTATTATTTCTCGTCGCCGACTATGCAAACATCACGCGCGAAGGAAAGCTCAATATGATGGGCATATTCAATGATATTTATTCCTTTAATTTTCCTGCCCGTCACTCTTCTATGCACCTGGTCGCAAAATTAGGCGCAGAACTTGGCGAGTATGGTCAAACTCGAAATTTCACAGTAAAACTTTTGGATGAAGACGGCAACCAAATCATGGATGTCACAGGGCAATTTCAGGTGCCGAAAGGTGAGCGCGGCAGGAAGCCAGAAGTAAACATAATTCTCGAACTGAAAGATGTAGTTTTCCCTAAACCTGGCGCATACCAGTTTGTCATCCTTGTTGACAAAGATCATAAAGGTGAACTGAGCCTATATGTAAATCAATTGGAAACACCAAAACCAGCTGCGGAGTAGCTTTATGCCTTCCAAAGCCGAGAAACTCTTGGAGCAAATGCGTAATTCCAAATCAAACTGGAAACGGGCTGATCTTGACAGGCTGTATGAAGGATTTGGTTTTGTAGTTTCACACGGTGGAAGTCATGATATTGTCAAACATCCCGATTTTCCATCATTAAGGGCGACTCTTCCGCGCCATCGGGAATTAGCCAAGGGGTATGTGGAATTTGCGGTAAAATTAATTGACAGATTATTGGAACTTCGGAAAGAAAGCAAAGGATAATTATGGACACACATGCAAAAGCTGAAGAACTGGCAAAGCGTCCTTATTTGATTATGACATCTATCGAGGAAACGACAGACGATCAGCCAATTCATTTTGCGCGCGTTCTCGAAATGGATGGGTGTTTCGGGCAAGGCGCAACTCGCGGTGATGCCATTGCAGATCTGCGGTTAGCAATGGTAGATTTTATAGAAAGCCTTCTTGAAGATGGATTATCTGTGCCAGAACCAACCAAAATAGACTCCACCGTAGGAACTTCTACTCAAGGTGTGTTTGCCTTTGTCGCTCAAGGTAGAAAGCTTCAAAAGCAATATGAAAACTATCAAGACGATTTTGTGTTATTGGCACAATCAAGTTAATCTAAATATTTTGAAACTGCCTCTCGATAAGAGAGGCAGTTTTGATTATGTGACGCGGCGTATTGTCGCTTATCTGGATGGGTTGCCCCCTACGCTCCGCTTCGGGGACAGGCAGGCGAAGGTCAATGCGCTGTGGGAGTTACAGTCCGCGGGCGGGGAGGAGTTGCGCCCGTTCGTTGGGCGGACGTTGATGGCGAGTATTTTGGATAAGGCTTTCATGGGAGAACTATGAAAACAGCCCCTCCGCCTTCGGCACCTCCCCCAAATACGACGATGAATATGTTGTATGCGGATTCAGCCTACCCCTCGTCGGATTTGGGGGAGGGTTAATACGTTCCCACTCGCCGCAAAGCGGCTCGGGGACTTCGTGCGGGAGTTGCAGTCCGCGGGTGGGGAGGAATTGTCCCCTTCGCTGCGTTTCGGGGACAGGCCGGCGCAGGCTATTCTCCAATCAGCGCCTCCACCTTTGCCGCCAGCCGTCCCAGCGCGCTGGCGCTTGATTCCTCCCCCAGGTCTTTGATGTCCCAATAGGTCACATCCACCAGTTCGGGAAAGCGCGCCGCGATGAGCGCTTCGTGTTCCTCGCGGTGGAGCGCGATGACCTGGTCGAATTGCCGCCCCTCGCCGGGCTTTAATCCCTGCGGCCAGCGTCTCGTCGAAGCGCGCGCTCCCCGTCCCTGCAATTCCTGGATAGCGTGAATCGACATCGGCCCGATGTTGCGCAGCAACAGGACAGCATTCGCCAGCCCGCGCGACTCCGCCGACCAGTCCAGCCCCTTTTCCCGCGCCAGGTGATTGAACCAATCCTCCGCAAACCGGCTGCGATAATAATTCCCGGTGCATAAAAACAAAACCTTCTTTGCCATTCCGCTTTTCCCTGCCTCTCGTACCCGGACTACCTAAAGATGTAGGGTAAAAGCCGCCTGGAACAGCCATATTGACCCTACAACTTTGGAAATGCCGGGCACTCGCTTCCTTGCCCTCTTGCTTGCATGTTTCCTTGTTTACTTGTTTCCCTGTTTCCCTGTTTACTTGTCTACCTGTCTACATTGTTTACTTGTTTCCCTGTTTACCCGTTTCCCTGCCTACCTGCTTCCTTCCTCGAAAAACTCCGCCACCCGCTCCACCTGCTCGGCCCCCAGGCTGTTGTCCTTGAACCAATTGATATAGCCGCCCACCTCGCCCAGCGGCAGGCTCTTGACGTAGGCCCCGTGTGGGCTTTCGGGCGCATGTCCGCGACAGGCCAGCACCGCCCGCGCCGTAATGCCGGGGAAATCGAGCTTGAGCAATTCATGGCACAGGTGCGCCGCCCGCCGAATCTTCTCCAGCGGGTCGCCCTCGGATGCTTCAGGCTTGCCGCCGCGCCACACGCTGACCGCAAACAACCCCGAAGGCGTAATCACCAGGTGGTCGATTTTGGCGCCCCAGAACGATTTCCCGTCCAGTTTCACCGCGCTGTCCGCTTCGAGCCGGATTCCGTTCAGCACCCGCGCGCTGTCGGGCAGGGCGCGCAGGTGTTCGAGCATTTCCAGTTCCAGGATGGCCTCGGCCAGTTCCCTCGAATCCAGCACCTTTTGCAGGGTCGTGATTTTGATATTCAGGTCGCGGTACTCGCTGGCCGCCTCGGCCTCGATGGATGCGCGCTTTTCGGCCAGGATGCGGTCCTGCTCGCCCAGCAGCCGCGCCAGCCGCCCGGCAATTTCATCCCGGTTCGCTTCCATCCGCCGCAGTTTTTTCTCCTCGCGCTGGATGCGGAATAGGTTGCTGATGCGCCCCAAGATGCCCTTATCGAGCCGGAATAACTCCAGGTGCAGTTTGGCCTGCCGGATGTCTTCTTCCAACCCGGCCAGCCGCTCGGCGGGGCCGTTTTTGATGTTCTCTTTTTCGATTTGGATTTCCGCTTCAACCGGCTTCAACTGCTCCCGGGCTTTTTGCCCCGCCTCGGCAGTTTTCGACGCCAACTGATTGCGGTGTACCGTTAAAAGGGGCGCAATCTCCCCCGGACTCTCGACCCGCAAGCCGATTTCCGCCAGCATATTCACAATCGTCTGCCACGAGCCGCTCGTCCCATCGATACGCGCCATTCCGCCACCTGTTCCTTGTTTCCCTGTGTACTTTACAGCGTAATCACTTTTTCCGCTTTCACCTGGGCCTCGATAATATCGCCCATCCCGCCCACGATGCCAACCCGCGCCTTCTCTGCCAGCCCGAAATAGTTCAGGCAAGTGGAACACAGCACCAGCCGCACGCCTTTTTCCTCCAGCGCGGCCAATTGCGCCAGCACTGGGGACCCTTCCACCGCCAGTTTTACGCCGTCGGTGTAAAAGCAGATGGCGTTGGGCAGTTCGCCGCCGGCCGCCAGCAGTTCGAAATACTTGGCAATCAGCGCATGCTGGAGTTGCGCATCCGCCTTGCCCATGCCGTCATTCGTTACCAGAATCACTGTGTTCTTCATCGTTTGCCTCCATGTTTTCGAATTCGCCGTTTTCGTAGGCCTCCAGCCAGGCCTCGGCCTCCTCCAGCCGGTCGTTGGGGACGCAAATTTCCACCACCGACATCGGTCCGACGGAGACGGGATAGCCAAACTGCACCGCGCCTTCCTGGAAATAGGCGGCGGGGATGCCCTGCGCTTCGAGCGCATCCTTGATGATTTCCGCTTCGATGCGGTCGTTCACTTCGAGCAGCGTGACCCATTCTTTTTCGGACATGTTTCACCTCCAGACGACGATAAACACGATGGTAAATAACGTGCTGACGATGAGCTGCCTCGCGCCAATCGCAACCGGCTTTGCGCCAATCGCCGGGTTCAGCGTTCCCCAAACCGTCTCGCCGAATTGTAACAGATAGGGCAGGAAAACCAGTCCCGGAGTGACTCCAAATGTTCCCAAAACGGCGGCCAGCCCCAGGTTGAAGCCGGTATAAGCCAGGGCGCGTCCTCCGGCCCGCAAACGGCCAGCCAGGTTCGGCGCGGATTGCCACTCGCGCTGCTCCAGCCGCAGGTAGGCATGGACAATCGAAGCTGCCGACTGGAACCAGGTCAGAATCCACAAGACCCAGCCGAGCGGGTCGTAGGCGTTTTTCCCAATCCAGAAGGCGGCGGGGGCCGCGAGCGCGAGAACGCCGGTCGCCAGAATCTCGACCCCGGCCTGCCGGCGCTCCTCGCGTTTGCTCACCAGCCACAAGTGCCAGGCAAAAACCGGCCCGGCGGGCATGGCGAGCAGTAGTATTATCGTGTAGCCAGAGTATAGCAGCCCGCTGGCGGCGAGAAGCAGGATAAATCCGTAAAGCGCCACCCAAAACTGCGCGGCGGGCAGGTCGTTTTTAGGTCGGCGCCCCGACCAAGCCTTGACGGCCATCACAATCGGTTGGCGAATCAGGAAGGCTGCCAGCGCAGCAACAACCAGGGCCAGCGAGGCAGCGTTGAAGGCCTTTCCGGCGGCGAGGCCGATCAGCAGCGGGCTGAGCAGGAAGACCCACGAACCATGATCCTGCGGCAGGGCAATTTGGCGGCGGAAGAGTGTTTTCATGGCGGGGTTATTTTACTTCGGAACGAGGGTTCTGTCTGAAAAAAAATATTGGAACGATTGTCGCGTTTATCGAGACGCGGTTATAATTAATGCGCTATGTAACCGTTTACATTAAGGAGTTTTCCGTGTCCAACCTTGTTCGTTTTCTCTTGCTGTTGGCCCTGCTGACGGGCTGCGCCCCAGCCACGCCCACTCCCGCGCCGCCTGCGCCGTCCGCGCCGACCGCTGTGCCAACCGCGCGCCCCGACATCCTGTACGTCGACCCTGGCCTCGACCTCGGCCCCATCAGCCCGCTGGTCTATGGCTCCAACTACGGCCCCTGGGCGGCTGTCCCGGCTACCCGGCTGGAAGATGCCTACAACTCAGCCCTGAACGTCATCCGCTTCCCTGGCGGCGAGTGGGGAGATCGGAATACCCTCCAGCCTTACCAGGTTGACCAGTTCATGGACTTTTGCCAGCGCGTTGGCGCGACGGCGACCATCAACGTTCGCACCATGACCGGCACGCCCGAAGAAGCGGCGGAATTGGTGCGCTATGTCAATATAGAGAAAAAATACGGCATTCGCTACTGGGCCATCGGCAACGAGCCCCAGTTTTACGAGGCTGCCCTGGGTGAAACCTACGGCGTGGAGCGCTTCAACCGCGAATTCCGCGCCTTTGCCCTGGCGATGAAGGCCGTCGACCCGACCATCCAGATTATCGGCCCCGAACTGACCAATTTTGGCCCGAACCTGGCTTCCAACCCGAAAGATTCGGAGGGCAAGGATTGGATGGTTGAATTCCTGCGCGCCAACGGCGATATTGTGGATGTCGTTTCCATTCATCGTTACCCGTTTCCGGCATCCTCAATGGCCCCGGCTCGCACTGTGGAGGACCTGCGCAGGGATACCCCCAACTGGACGGCAACCCTGCGTTATTTGCGCGACCTCGTCCACGCTGAAACCGGGCGCGACCTGCCGATTGCTGTTACCGAGACCAACTCTGATTGGAGCAAGGCGAATGGCGGCGAGGCTACTCCCGATTCGTACTATAACGCCGTCTGGTGGGCCGATAGCCTGGGGCGCATGATTCGGGAGCGGGTTTTGCTGGTCAACTACTGGATTATTTCATACAGCATGGGCGGCTGGAGCCTGGTTACCCGCGATGGCCCCAGCCCCACCTATTACGTCTACCAGGTCTACAAGCATTTCGGCGAGAAACTGGTCTACAGCGATTCTGGGGTCGCAGATGTCTCCATCTACGCCGCCCGGCGCGAGGATGGGGCCTTGACCCTGGTCGTGATTAACCTGGCGGACGACGAAAAGCGCGTCCCGCTGGAAATTGCCGGCGGCGCGCCGGCGACTGCCTCGCTCATCCGCCTCGACCCCGAACACAACGCCGTCGACCTGGGGGTCCAGCCCTTCCTGAGCGATGGCCTGCTATCTCTGCCGCCGCAATCTGTGACGTTGTATATCCTCGATTAAGCCATATTCTTACAGAAAAGCACCTCGCCTGAATACCAGCGAGGTGCTTTTCTGTTGGTTTTTCTAATCTGCCGCCGCGAGGGACAATTTTTCTCGTTCCTCCAGGCTGGCTTTGGCGGTTTCCATGTTTAGGCGGAATGTCAGGCTGAAAGCAACCAGTAGGATGACAATTTCCAGGCCAAAGACAGTCGAGTAGGCCATGAAGATGTTGCCAGTCAGGGCGCGGATTGTATCCACAATTGCGCCGCCCATCACTGAGCCGAGGGCATTGCCGGTCATGTTGGCAACCGCCCAGACGCCCAGCAGCATCCCAGCCCGGATTTTGGTGGTGAAGTTGATGGCATTGCTCAACATGCCCGCCCCGGCCAGGCCAGTGCCAAGCCCCATGACGAAGACCATGGCCTTGAACAGGCCGACATCCCCGGTCATGCCGGCAATAATTGGGCCGGTGAAGGACAGCGCGGCGACGAGCATTCCGGCGCGCATGACGCGCATCGGGCCAAAGGCTTTGAGCAGGAAGAGTCCGCTGGCCAGCATCGATAGTAGCACGCCGATGCCCCAGTATTGGGTCAGGCCAGTGGTTTCGCCGACTTCCATGCCCAGCACCAGGCCGCCATACGGTTCAAGCAAAACGTCCTGGGCCAGCGTGCCGATAAAAGTCAGCACGACAATCAGGAAGAACAGGCGCGCCTGTGGGTCGCCCAAGATCACTTTGCGGAAGGCTTCGCTGAATTTGACCTCGCGCGCTTTTTCGGCGGCAACCTCGGTCACTTTGCCTTTTTGCTCCTGTCCGATGGCCCCCAGGAAGGCCAGCACCAGCACGGCGGCGGCCACGCCAATCGAGACGGTCACGAGCCGCTCCGGTTCGTACATTTTGAGCGCGCCCTTGATGATGCCCGCGCCAATAACCATGCCGACCATCGTGGCGACCTCGTACATCGTTGCCGCGCGTGAGCGGGACGGGCCTTCATAACGCTCGGCCACCAGGGCCTGGAAGGTGTTGTGGCTGATGTTGCGACCAATGCCAAACAGGAGGAAGGCCAACGCCACGCCTGCGAAGATGAAGGCCGAGTTGCCGGAAGTAATCATGCTGGAGATGGCAACCACGCCCAGGCCAATCAGCAGCGCGCCGAACAGGATGTATGGCTCGCGGCGTTTGCCGAGGATGGGGAAGCCGTCCGAACGGTAGCCAATCCAGATGCGGATGGGCGAAATGACCGACGGGATGGCAAAGAACAGCGCCACCAGCGTGGCGGCATAACCCAGTTCGGCAATCATGATGCGGTTGAGGGTGCTGCCTATTAAGACACCGCTAAAGGCATAGGCAATTGGGAACAGGGCGAGACGAAGGTTGTTGAG
>Ga0209835_1001044_pt1 | contig 16240 bp, 15 predicted proteins | sample LakKivwa52mmetaG_FD_184138 | JGI IMG/M metagenome (GOLD analysis project Ga0209835, IMG submission 184138) | Anoxic lake water microbial communities from Lake Kivu, Rwanda to study Microbial Dark Matter (Phase II) - Lake Kivu water 52m metaG... | ecosystem: Environmental > Aquatic > Freshwater >...
AGTTAAAAATGCATAAAAATAATCACGGTATTGCCTTTACGGTTGATGTCTCCCACTTTATCGGGACCGGCCACTTCCAATATTGCGATACCCACGAAAGCGAGGACAAACCTATGAAACACCAAGTGATATTCACGATACTCGACAAAGGCAAAGCCGAAGACGCGATGAAAATCGCCTACGAAGCCGGCGCTCATGGAGGCACGATTATCAACGCTCGGGGCAGCGGCATTCACGAGACGCAGATGATTTTCCAAATGGCAATCGAACCTGAAAAAGAAATACTAATGATCGTCTCCGATATCGAAAAAACCGAAGCCATCGTCGAAGCCATCAAAATCAAGATGGAAATCGAAAAACCCGGCAACGGCATTATTTTCGTGCAAGATGTCAAAAACGCGGTTGGTTTAAGAAAATCTAAATAACTCGTTTTCTTTTAATAAACTGGAAAACGCCCGTTCCGGTTATTGCGACAATCGTCAAACAAAGGCCGAAAATCGCTGAGTTGGCAACCGATACGTAACCCAAGTCGAATTGAGCCGGGTCATAATGACGTAACACAATGCCTAATATCGCCCACGCGATCACAATTCCATACGTGTAATCTTTTTGAATAAAAATCGTGGCCGAGGTCACCATTGAGGCGATAATGATGATAAATGTCGTTTGTAATACGGCGCCGACGCTGTTGTACATGATGCCATGACTAACAATATAAGCACCTACATTAGCGATTAATGCAATCGTAATCCAGCCAAAGTAAAGACTATACGGCAGCCGGTCAAGTAACCCTGCCGTTTTTAATTTAATGTTGATGAAAGCCAGCATTCCAAATAATGCGACCATCAAAATCAAGGTAATAAGCAGCATTTCATAATGCCAAAATACAATCCAAAGGCCATTGACCAATGATGTAAGTGCCAAAACGATATTGCTAATGAATTTTGATCGATCACTAGCGGTATCACCGATACGTTTGAACTTAATAAAATTAAGGACGACTTCCATTCCTAACGCCAAATAGATGACGCCCCATATCGAAAAGGTCAATCCAGTCGGGGCAAATAGCGTATCATAACGAGCCGAAATCATCTGTGTCGTGAGTCCATTCAGCGGCAACATGACCGCCAAAGCATTCATCACAATCATGAAAACATATAAAACAGCACTGACAATGACCATAATTTTTGCACGTTTGACGGTAAACATAATCGATTCTCCTTAATTAATATTTTAGCAAATTGTTGCCATTTTGGGCGTGATGATGATATGCAATTCGCGAAGCGTCATCAAGCATATTGTTTGAAACCGAAATATTTCCGTGGGACAATAAGATTGTAAAATTTCATCACAAGGAGACATCATCATGAAACACACACTACCTTCATTACCTTATGCCTATAATGCCCTAGAACCTTACATTGACGAACGGACGATGAGTATCCACCACGGCAAACACCATCAAGCCTATGTCGACAATCTCAATGCCGCGCTTGACAAGCATCCGGAATTATTCGAGAAATCATTGAAGGACCTTCTTTCCAACCTTGAAGCCATCCCCGAAGACATCCGCATGGCCGTCCGCAATAACGGTGGCGGCGTTTATAACCATAACCTGTTTTGGCTTGTCATGGGACCAAACAGTACAAAGAAGCCACTACCCGCGCTTGAAAAAGCCATCAATGAAAATTTTGGATCGTTTGAAAAGTTCCAAGAATTATTCAACACCGCCGCTAAAACGCGGTTTGGAAGCGGTTGGGCTTGGTTACTAGTAACCAAAGAAGGCAAACTTAAAGTTACTTCCTCACCAAACCAAGATATTCCATTTGCCGAAGGTCGCCCGATATTGGCACTCGATGTTTGGGAACACGCCTATTACCTCAATTATCAAAACCGTCGTCCCGAATACGTCGGCGCGTTTTGGAACGTCGTCAACTGGGAATACGTCGAAAAGTTATTCCTCAATAAATAACAACATCATAAAACCAAGATCAAACGGTCGCCAGATCGTTTTTTCTTTTGCGAATCATTTGCAATAATCGATCATTGGCGATATATTGATGTTGCGAATCATTCGCATTAAGGTATTATATGAAAAACAAGTTTCTCCCTCTAATGACTTTGCCTTTGACACTCATCTTTTCATCTTGCGGCAACTCCACCACATATGACATCGTAGTCACGATGTACCCCCAATATGATATTGCCAAAGCGATTGTCGGCGAAAAAATGAGCGTCCATTCGATTCTCCCTCCCGGTGTTGAAGTGCATGATTTCGAAGCCTCAAGCGCCGACATCGTAGCGATGAACAAAGCCAAGCTCGTTATTTATACGAGTCCCATTATTGATACTTGGATGAATGAATCAGCCCTAGAAAACGATGAGACACTCATCATTGATTTATCGACTTATTATCATGAAGATGAAGATTTGCACATGGATGATGATCATGAACATGAGCATGACGATATCCATTACTGGGTCGATCCCTTGGTAATCATCGATCTGAGTGAAGCAATATTAGAACACATCGTTACCATTGATCCCGACAATGCTTCGTTTTATCAGAATAATGCCGCCGCTTATGTGGCTGAGTTGAATTCAACATACACCGATTTTATGACCTATCTTGAGACTAACGACCTTCATGAAAGCACACTTTATTTTGCGGGACATAACGCCATGGGATTATTCGGTGCCCGTCATCATTTGGATATCCATGCCCTATTTGAAGACTTCAAACCCGATGAGGATTTAGGCAGTCAACAATTGATTGCATTTACTAATGCCGTCAGGGAAGCCGGCACATCATATCTATTCGTTGAAGAAATGGTCGTTCCTAAAGCAGCGACGACAATCAAAAACGAATTAGCGCGCACCGGTTATGAATTAACGCTATTAGAACTTCATGCTTATCATAACGTCTCGCAAATTGATTTTGATTCTGGTCTTACCTACATCGATTTATACCAAAGAAATATAGCCAACATCAAATTGGCTTTAGCAGGATAATATGATCAAATTCGAAGACGTTTCCGTTAAATTTGGTTCATTTTATGCCCTTAAGCATTTGAATTTTCAAATTAAAAAGGGCGATTTTATGCACATCGTCGGTCCTAATGGTTCGGGAAAAACGACATTGATCAAATTGCTTGTCAATCTGCTTGAGCCAACCGAAGGAAAGATTTTGCGCACGCCTTGCACGATGGGATATCTGCCCCAAAAAGCAATGATTAACAAAAATCTGCCGCTGACGGTCGCCGAAGTTATTTATAGCGGCTTTCCAAAACCAAAACTTAGGCCGACCAAAGATGAAATATTGCTGATCAAAGAATGGCTCAAGAAAATGGAAATCGAAGCGCTATACGATGTTAGTATCCAACACTTATCCGGTGGGCAGCAACAGCGCGTTTATATAATACGAGCACTTATATCAAATCCGTGTCTGATAATTCTTGATGAACCGACCTCAGCCCTTGATCCATCATTTCGCGAGAAATTTTACCATCTTCTTAAAGACATCCATCAAACGCGGCAAGCAACGATTATCAACGTCACCCACGATTTAACCGATGCCGTATCTAGTGGTGATTGCACGCTTTATGTCGACCAGGAAGTTCGTTTCTGCGGCAGTTATGATGATTTCGTCAAATTCGAACACGAGGGTCACCATCATGCTTGAACTGCTCCAGTACGCATTTGGCCAACAAGCGCTCGCCATCGGTATCGCCTTGGCAGTGGCTGCTGCTTTATTAAGTCCTTTTTTGGTGTTGAACCATCAAGCGATGATTGGCGATGGGCTTGCCCATATTAGCTTTGCCGGCATTGTGATTGGAATTTTGTTAGGAGGCGAGCCGCTATATATCGCCATCCCGTTTGTGATGGTCTCCAGTTTAATCATTAAATATTTAGCCACGAAGAAAAACATTAACGGCGATGCGGCGATTGGTCTCGTGTCCGCGAGCGCATTCGCTTTGGGTCTGATCCTTGTAAAAAAAGGCCAAGGGTTCAACATTTCAATCGAAAGCATGCTGGTTGGTAATATTTTCACGGCGACGCGCGCCGAATTGTTTTTATCGATGGCCGTCATGGTTTTGAGCGCTTTGTTCGTATTCATCAACTATCGTTCCTTATTGCTCATAACTTATGACGCTGATTATGCGCGCTTTTCCAAAGTTAAAGTGACGCTGCTTAATTATTCGCTAGCGGCGCTGACATCGCTATTCATCGTCATCGGCGTGCGCACGATTGGGGTGCTGCTCATCTCGGCATTGACAATCTTTCCATCGGTGTTTGCTTCCTCGTGGAGCCGGAGTTTTAAAAATACGATTACGATTGGGGTCATTGCCTCATTAATTGTTGTGATTATTGGCATTTTCATCGCGCATCCGCTAGGATTGCCCGTCGGTGCGACCATCGTGCTTGTTTATGCCGTGGCCTTGCTCGTTAGTTCGCTTATAAAATTCATCATCCGGAGGTAATATCGTGCGCATCACCAAACAAAGAAAGTTGATACTAGACATTTTGATCAATGCCAAAAAGCCGCTTTCAGCGGAAGCCATCAGCGAAAAGATTGCGCCCGGCGTCATGAACCTATCGACAATATATCGTAACCTCGACGGTTTCCATCAAGCGGGAACGCTTGGTAAAAGCGTGATGGAAGGTCGCAGTTTCTATTACCACAATGACGGAAGCCACCATCATTACATGATTTGCCGCGCCTGCCAAAGCATGATTCCCATCGATTGCCATCTTGATGAATTAACTAGACAAGCGGCCCACCAAGCAAAATTCAAAATAACTGGCCATGACATGACCGTGTATGGCTATTGCCAAAATTGCCAAAAGGGCTAAATGCCTAACGCTAACGACAATAAGAAGCTGACTAGAAACGCGAAACCGGCTACGCCAAGACTAATAGCCGCCATTTCCAAAAATCTCTTTTTGAAGTTGTAATCTTTGACGACGGCCAAATAGAAGTTAAAGCCGGCGATGACGATGATTACGCTCGTGAGCATAATACCTAGCGCAATCCATTTATCGACTTGTGGATTGGTCGAATTCAAAAACAGCAAATACGGTAGCACTAAAACAAGCACGGTCACTAAATAAGTGAACCCCGTATATAACGCGCCCCGAAGCGCTCGAGGATCATTTTCGGCGCGTGCCGATAAATATTCTGATGCCGCCATTGAAAAAGAGGCCGATAAACCAGTCACAAGTCCCGATAAAATCATGATTTTCATATCTGAAAAAGCTAAAGTCAGACCGGCCAAGGCTCCGGTTAGTTCGACTAATGCGTCATTCATTCCCAAAACGATAGAGCCCACGAAATTAAGCCGCTCTTCGTTAAGCATGCCAATCAATTGCTTTTCATGCTCGTCTTCATCTTGTTGAATCTTGGCGATATCAGGTATTTCTTCAATCAATTGCCCATATGAGACTTGGGCGACTTCCTCAGATTTTTCCATAATCTTGATGGCAAAAGTAAACCCAAATACTTTGGCTAAAAATTTATAAAAGCGGACTTGGCCATGTCTTGGTTTGACGCTTTGGCCTGTGTACTTGGCAAGCGTCTTCATATGTCCAAGCTCGTCTTTAGAAATTTTTTCGACGATTTTGCGATTTTCAGGATCTTTGATGCTTTGGGCAATCGCACCATAAATCAAATGCGCGGTCGCTTCATCGCGTTGCATCATTATCAGTTTCTTTTTAGTTGTGGCTGAAATTGTGGATAAATCAATCATTGGTCGTTCCTCATCTAGCAACATTATACGCTTTGAGCGCTTTTTGGTGCGTTAAGTTTTGTATGCCTCGCGATAATGAATGCTGTTACATTACTAATTTTTTACTTGTAGAACCAGGATTTCCGTTGGCGACGAGATTATTCGCTACTAGAAAAAGACTATGAAAATTAAGGTGCGAATAACGCTACGGAATTGTAAACATTTACATTCTTGTTTTGCTTGAATTCACATTTTTATTTGTGGATAATGTGGAAAAGCTACCCGCCGACAAGATCCTGCGGTCATATAATTGGACGCTTCAGATATCATCACGGCTAGTTTTCTTGACCCCCAATCGACGCGCTGGGCGACCAAGACGCAATAACAGGAGTAAAAAATTATGGGTATGTTTAAAACAACGGATGAACTAATCAATAAGTTCATTGGTAACGACGACGACAAACGCGCCGACTATCTGAAGCGGGAAAATTCCAATTTTGTTTACTCATTGCCGCTGCTTAGGAAAAACATTTCCAATAAGGCTGAAGAAGAATATTTGATGGAACACATCTTGCCCCGCAAGCTTGTCGAGCTTTATGAAGACGGTGTCGTTTACATCCATGACAAGCAACTTAGTTCCTATTGCCAATCGGTATCATGCAAGGATGTGGCGACGCGCGGTTTGCCAAGCATCGCTAAAAACATGCTGGAATCCGATGCCGCTAGTTCAATTCCCACACTCATTCGTCATTTTTCAAACATGGTCACGCTCATGAGCCAACAAGTCTCAGGCGCCGTCATGCTCTCGCAAATGACAACCGTGCTCGCTTCATTCCTATACGAAGAAGAACGCAATGGTCAATTTTATACCGATAAGACGTTGACGAAACTTATGTACCAGCTCATTTATGAGCTGAATTTGCCGCTACGCTCCGGTTCCGAATCGGCGTTTTCTAACTGCACGCTAGAATTCGGCAAACCTTCCGAAGAAATCAAAAACGAATACGTGGTCATCGGCGGCGAAGGCATGCCTTACAAATATTGCGATATCCCCAGCGAATATTTCGACCGCATCAATATCGCCTTCATCGACGCGATGGCCAAGGGAACTAAAAATGGTATCCCATTGACGTTCCCGCTGATCACGGTGCAAATCGATGACGAATTCAACTTCCATAATGAAGTATTTCTCTACTTATTGAAGAAAATGTATCAATGGGGTGGTGTCTACTTCGAAAACTTCATGACCGCGCCGTTTAAAGATGACTATTACACAAAGCTTAACCCTTACATTAAAAGTAAAGACCCCTCTGTTTCACGCAGTTTGTGCTGCCGGTTAAACATCGATCTAAGCGTGCTCTCACGCGCCGGAGGCGGCATCTTCGGCTCATCGGTGGGTAATGTCGGGGCGATTCAAGTACTCAACCTTAACATGAACCGCATGTTAATCGAATTCGGCCATGATGAGGAATTGTTGAAAGTTAAAATTCGCGAATATCTTGAAATCATGCAAGAGGGCCATATGGCTAAACGCGCCTGGGTCGAGAATCACCGCGAGCTATATCCAACTTTCTTTGCCCTTAACGAAAACCTTAAAAACTACTTCAACGTGTTTGCCGTCACCGGCATGCATGAAGGCCTTGTCAATGTCGGCTACCGTTTAGGCATGAATGATCCGGTGGGAAAAATCTACGCCCACGAGTTAATGCAGTTCATGACCGAAGTCATTAACGAATTCATCGTGCGCGATAAAGTCGCCTGTGGCATCGAATACGCTCCCGCGGAGAACGCTGGTATCAAGTTAGCTCGTAGCGATGTCAAATGGGCCCGGGCTCACGGCCGCGAAATATTCGTTCAAGGCGAAGGCGATAACGTCTTTCTAACCTCTGGTTGCATGCTTCCGTTTAGCGAAGAAGACTTCACCAAACAAATTGAAAACTCCGCCGAGTTCCAAGGCTATGCCACCTCCGGATCGATTCTCCACCATTTCATCGAATCGGAAATCGAACCAGAAATTCTTTCACAATACCTGCGCAACATTTTCACAAAGCCAATTAACTACATCACCCTGACCCCGACAATAACGAGCTGCCTTAGCTGCGGCCAAAAAATTGTCGCTAAAGACGCTAAGACGATTGATCTTTGCCCAATCTGTCATAGCGATGACATCGCTTCTTACAGCCGCGTCATCGGCTACGTACGCATGATTGCTAGAAAGAACATCCGCATCGACGAAAAAGGTTATTACAAGGGCGATTATAACTTCTGGAGCAAGGCGCGGCGCCACGATTGGGCTAAACGTCGTCGCTTCAAAACAAGCGACGCCCTCACACCAGTCGATGAACCGAAATTAATCATTCAAGATGATCAAGTACTACAATAAAATCATTCTCTCGCTATCAGAAGTCGATCAACACCCGGTTTTGCTCATCCACGGCTTGACCGGGTGTGCTTTTCATTGCTTCCACTGTTTTAACTATGACGAACTGATTAGCAACACGCCGGTAGAACATTATCAAATCGAAGATGTTATTCAGACGATAAAGCAGCAAGAAAATCTATATGACTATATCGTCTTTAGTGGCGGCGAGTTCATGAAAGCGCCTCTTGATGCCCTTCGCCATGATTTGGCGCTGGTCAAGGCCAATAGCGACAAGCCAATCATCGTTTATACGACCGGTGTCGAATACGCGAAAATGAAAACTTTGTTCCTTGAAGGATTAATTGACGGTTTCCACGTCGACATGAAACTTCCTTATCATCTTTTAAATGAAGACGATTTTGATTTGATTGAACTGACGATGGGAATCGCGGTTACGAATCTAACTCTGTTCGATAAATTACTCGAAGCATTGGAGTTCACCATTGCCTATGATAAAGGTTATAGCCGAATTCGAAGCGTCCGCTACCCGTTCATCAACGAATCGGCATTTGAAGAAAACTTCCGTTACATTTATGAACTAAATCGCCGCTATGGCAAAAACGTCCCCTATGACGTTAATCCATTTATTTACACCGATAAACAAGATAATGCCTAAAGCACGCCAACGCGTGCTTTTTAAATGCGACGAAGGTATTTTGCCGCGTTTTGTTTAATGAACAGATAAATAAGCAACCCGAGCAAAACACACACGATCATGACAACCATGATTGCAAGGGGTTCGCCTAGTATCGGGGCCAGAAACGCTAAAGGAACGGCGTTGATAGCGATAATCAAAAATCCGCCAAATACCGCAAACAGGCTAGCAACGCTTTGTTTGATAACCTCGATTTCATTGCTGAAATGAATTTTGGGGAACAATAGGTTAAGCATTGCGCCAAATAATGAGGTCAATACTCCAAACGAGACGGCCCATCCTAGCATCGCAAGTAGCGTCAAATAGTTCATTTCAAGCGAGAAACCTAACATCAATAACCCCAATACCGCGGTTGGAATAACTAACAACAAATTAAAAACGATTTTGGCCCCAACGATGGTTAGTGCTTCAAGTGGCAAACTTTTAATAACCCAAATGTTTTTACCCTCAAGCGATAAACTAATGGCCGGGGTATATGTCATGGCGACGCAGAAACCAACGAATATCATCAATAATAGACTCGCGGGCAAGCCGGCTTCGCCGAGCATGGGTAGCATTTGGGCAATGCCTGTTTTATAAAATAGGCTTAACAGTGAAAATATCAATAAGAACACGAGGCCGATGCCGCTATTGAGGGCATACATCGGCGTTTGAATGAATTTGCGGAATTCCTTAATGACCAGCGTTTTAAATGTGCCTTGGCTCACTACTTTGTAAGCACCGCCTTTATGGAAAACGGTTGTAACTTGCGCTAATTGGTTGGTTTTTATCGCCAGATGGGACACCGCTATGATGAAAAGAGCAAAAACGATGGTGTGGCTACCAGCTAGCAACAGTAGCGAAACGATGGAAGACTCACCGACTGATTTGACAAACCACGCTAGTGGCCAATAAAAAGCGGCTAAATCGGAGATGGCCCCAACTTGACCAAGCAGCGGATTGGTTTCCGGATCGCTGACGGAAGTAATCGAAAAGATGATATAAGCAAGCATTAAAGCTAGACTTAACAAAATCGTAATGATGTTTTTGTGGCGCATGCGCGCGGAAACGCGAACAATTAGTAACGACACAAACGATACCAGTGAAATTGGTAGTAGCGGAATAAACAATAATCCAATGGTGTAATAAACGAGCGGCAATAATTGAACGCCGACGTGGTAAAAATAACTAAACGCGATCGGCAATGTGATGAAAATCGTGGGCACATACATCACTAATAGCATCACGATTAGTTTGCCAATCATAATCGTTGTCGACTTTAGCGGTAGCGGGGCTAGTATGTGATAATCGCGGTATTGGAACAAATACACATTAGCGCGCAACAAACTCATAATCGCCGTCATGGCAATGGCGTACACGTAGATAAACCCAATCAGGGTGTCGATTTGTCCGAGGGGAAAAAGCGTCGCTCCCAAATCGAAAAACATCACGCCGAAGCTTAATAAAAGCGCGCCAATGCCATAGATGATGGCAATCGAAATCAAAATCGTTTTACCGCGATTGCCCTTTAGCTCAAAACCAAACAAGCGTTTGAGCGAGAAATTTTCCTTTAAAAGAACTTTTAATAACGCGCGCAGTTGCATGGCTAAGCGACGGTTTCCATAAAGATTGTTTCGAGATTCTTGTCTTTCAATAAGACGTTGGCATCGCCGCTAGCGACGATTTTGCCTTTTCTAATGATGGCGATTTTGTTGCAAAGTTTCTCGACGACTTCCAGCACGTGCGTCGAAAAGAAAATTGAAGTTCCGTTATCGCATAGGCGTTTGAATTCTTTTTTAAGCAAAATGCTGGCTTTGGGATCAAGGCCTACGAAAGGTTCATCAAGAATCAGCAGTTGCGGTTCATGAATCAACGCTCCGATGATAACGAGTTTTTGTTTCATACCATGGGAATAACTGGATATCGGATTGTTAAGCACCGCTTCAAGTTCGAACATCCGTGCGTATTCATCGATTAATCGTTGCCGTTTATCAAGGGGGACGAGAAACACGTCGCCGATGAAATTCAAATACTGAATGCCGGATAACGATTCATAGATATCGGGGTTATCAGGAATGTAGGCGAGGCGTTTTTTCGCCTCAAGCGGTTGTTCCTTAATGGAAAATCCGGAAATGGTTATTTCTCCGCTTTCAAAATCAAGGATGCCGGCGATTGATTTTAGTAGCGTCGTCTTGCCGGCGCCATTATGTCCGACAAAGCCAAAAAGATCGCCCGTTTCGATTTCTAGCGACACATCGTCGCATGCTTTAATGCCTTTTTGATAGGACTTTGTGAAGTTTTTAATTTTTAACATGACTAAATAGTATAACTATTTAATCGGAAAATAAAGGTTATACATGTCATAACCGTCGACAAAATCTTCCTCGATCAGGCCGATGACGTTTTTCATGTCAATCTTCTTTTTGTTTTCTTTAAGCCAAACCGAAGCGGCGTCGCTGATTTTGCCATCGGTATTGTTGTTTTCATCGTCGTATTCAGCCTTGGAAACTGAAAATTGCAAATATTCGCCAGCGGGAAGTTTGACGATGGAGACCGCGCCTTCGCCCTTAGCATCGCTTGGTACAACTGCATATACCAGATGCGTGATATGTTTGTGGTTTCCGTGACTGACGCTGAGCTTGAAGAAGTATTTTTTCGTCGTATGTAGATCTAAGCCGATTGTTTTTAAGTAAGCCCCGACTTTAGCACCGGCTTCCGCCATCCCACTAGGTCCTTCGGCATATGAAAAAGCGAGCGTCATCTCCGGCAATAATTTGACGATCATAAAATTATCTCCTTTGTCCGTTATTAATAAATATCGTCGCTAAAGTTATTTAAGCACAACTGCGCAAATAAATAAAGTGTGGTGTCTTTGGGTGGTAATCGGATTAAGACGCTTTGCTGAAAATTGATTTGTGGCCGTTACCCGGATGCGTTTTTTTCCTTGTCAGCAAATATCCGATTTCAAGCATCAATACGGCCACGAGCGAGAATCCAATCGCATAGGTGAACAAAAACACCAAATACGGTGCTTTTTCATAAACGATTGAAAGTAGCGGAATATGGTTACCATAAACATCATTAATGAAAAACATATTGAAAGTTCCATCATGAATCCATTCGTTATACGACAAATTCAGCACCATGGCAATCAGCATCAGCGTTAAGAAAACGCCGACCGAGCGAATGATTGTCTTAAGTTCGAATTTTATCGTGGTCAATAATAGGGCGATGCCCATGACCATCATCGTGCCATGATGGACCATCGTTTGGACATTGATGCCAATCGTTCCGACGAAGACATCGTTAGGATAGAGCATGACCGCCAAACCGGCGAAAAGACCAAAGCTTGCCAAAAACTCATAAAGCGCCGTTTGAAACTTGCCAGGCTTGGCCAGTCCGGCTAGCGTTGCGATATAAATCGGGGTCGAACAAAATTGGAATGGGAAGATATACCACTGGTAATCCCACCCGGCGGCGTAGTTCATGATTATTTGCTTATAAATCTCGAACCCTAATAGCAATAAACCGGCGCCAAGCACAAACATTTGCGTGCGGCGCGGATTGCCTCGTTTTAAATATCTAACGGCAATAATCGCGGCCATGACCACAATAAAAAGCGCTAGATAATGAAACCAGCTTTTTTCAAACGATTGGTATGGTATTGGCGTCGGCATGTCGCCGGATAGCCAGTCGAGAATATTCGATTGTAAATTTATGCCCATCTTTGCCTGACCATTTCACTAACTAAAATGCGTCACGGAAAATATTAAACCATAAACGGCTTGGAATTGAAACACTGGGGAGCCAACTGTGATCGGATTGCCAATGTGAAAAAATTACATTTTCTTATATAAACCCTCACAATCTTCTTTACAAAAATTTATCATAGAAAATCAATCGATAATTTGTTTTAATATTAAGAATCAAAAACTAATATATTTTTACTATTTTTTGTTTCTTAAGAAACAAACATTTAATTATTTTTACATTATTTTGTTAAACTCCGAATTACATTGCAAACGCCTGTTTTTTTGGCTACTATTTTCTCGGTCTAAATCATTGAATTCTGCAATAAAAAATGTACATAGACCGATAGGAGCACATAATGTCAAAAATATTAGTCATCGGATGCGGCGCCGTAGCCACGGTCGCCATCCACAAACTCGCCCAAAACCCAGCAGTTTTCCAAGAAATCGTTATCGCCAGTCGCACGATATCTAAATGTGAAAATATCGCGGAAATATTAAAAGGTGGAAAAACAACTATCAGCGTCGACAAGGTTGACGCCTCCGGTAGAGATAATGTCATCGCCCTTATCAATAAACATCAGCCCGATTTGGTGATGAACGTCGCTCTTCCATATCAAAACATCCCAATCATGGAAGCTTGCATTGCCACAAAAACACATTACATGGATACGGCTTGCGCGGAAGTTCCCGAACAGGCTGGATTCGAATATGGTACCCAGTGGGTTTACCACGATAAATTTCGCCAAGCCGGCGTCATGGCACTACTTGGCTGTGGTTTCGATCCGGGTGTAACCAGCGTGTTTTGCATGTATGCGAAAAAGCATTATTTCGATACGATTGACACGATTGACATTCTTGACGCCAATGGCGGCGACCACGGTTATCCGTTTGCGACCAATTTCAATCCCGAAATCAACATTCGTGAAGTCACTCTCCCTGGTCGCTATTATGAATCGGGCACTTATAAGCAAATACCTGCTTTGAGCGAAAAATATGTTTATCCGTTTAAAGAAATTGGTGCTCGCGACATGTATTTGATGTATCACGAAGAAATCGAATCTTTAGCGAAGTTCATTCCTGAAGTCAAACGCATCCGTTTCTTCATGAGTTTTGGTGAAAGTTATTTGCGTCACCTTCGAGCGCTTGAAAACGTCGGCATGACTTCGGTTACCCCCATTAAATTCCAGGGGCAAGACATCGTCCCGCTGCAGTTTTTACGGGCCGTGTTGCCCGATCCCGCTTCGCTAGGACCAAGAACGAAAGGCAAAACAAACATTGGCTGCATTATCAAAGGAACCAAGAACGGCAAACCGGTGTCATACCGCGTCTATAACGTTTGCGACCATGAAAGCGCCTATAAGGAAACGGGATCACAAGCCGTTGCTTACACAACCGGCGTCCCGGCAATGATTGGCGCGATGATGATTGTTAAAGGCTTATGGCGTGGTCAGGGCGTTTATAATATCGAACAATTCGATCCTGATCCGTTCATGGATGCTTTAAACGAATGGGGCCTTCCTTGGGTCGAGGAATTCAATCCTCGTGGCATTGACGATGAAAATTAACGAGACATTAAAAACACCGTACTACCTAATCGATGAGCGGCGACTAGCTACCAATCTCGAAATTTTGGCAAAAATCAAGAGGCGGACCGGTGCAAAGATTCTTTTAGCCCAGAAAGCTTTTTCAAGCTTTTACTTTTATCCGCAACTTGCAAACGTACTCGATGGTACCGCCTCAAGCGGTCTATATGAAGCGCGCCTGGCTTATGAACATTTCGGCAAGGAAATTCATGTGTTTTCACCAGCTTATAAAGATGATGAGTTTGATGAATTACTTACTTACGCCGACCATTTCGTCTTTAACTCAAAATCGCAACTAATGCGCTACAAAGATAAAGCGTTAGCGAAAGGGAAAACGATTGGCGTTAGAATCAATCCCGAAATATCGACCCAAGACGCGGCTCATGCGATGTATGATCCGTGTTCGCCCTCATCGCGTTTTGGCATAAAGATCGATGATTTCGACATCGATATCATCAAGCACATATCCGGTTTCCACTTTCATACATTATGTCAACAAAACGCCGATGCCTTGGCGATTACGCTACAGGAAGTCGAACGGAAATTCGGTTCGCATCTCCATCAATTGAAATGGATCAATTTTGGTGGTGGCCATCATTTGACGCGTCCTGATTACGATATCGAATTATTAGTCAAAACAATCAATGAGTTCAAGGCCAAATACGGGCTTACCGTTTATCTTGAACCTGGTGAAGCCATTGTCATGAACGCCGGATTTCTTGTTGCGTCCGTGCTCGACACCGTCCAAGCCGATTATCCGGTTTTAATACTCGATGCTTCCGCTACTTGCCACATGCCCGATGTTATCGAAATGCCCTACACCCCGAAAGTAATTGGCACGTTGACAAAATGCGGCCAACTCGTGCGTTTGGCTAGCCATACATGCTTGACTGGGGATAATTTTGGACTGTATCGCTATGAAAAAATTCCAAGCATTGGAGATAAAATCGTCTTCGAAGATATGGCGTTATACACCATCGTCAAAAACAATACGTTCAATGGCATGCGTTTGCCTGCAATCTATGCGCGAAAAATCGATGGAAGCGACGTATTAGTCACTTCGTTCGATTATCAAGACTTCAAACAGAGGCTCTCATAACATGAAGCCGATTAAAGTCGCTAAGTTCGGCGGTGCCTCCATGGCCAGCGGTAAAACAATCGCCATCGTTGCCAATATCATCAAAAAGGACCCGGAACGAAAATTCATCATCGTGTCGGCGCCTGGAAAAACCGAATCCATTTCAGTGAAGATGACCGATGCCCTTTATGAATTGGCCGAAGATCTCATACATCGTAACGACGCTGCAAAGTTTGAACCTATCGCCCAAAGATTTCGTGACATTGCCCAATATTTAAAACTTACGCTCGATTATGAAAAGACGCTGCAGGAGACGCTTCGGCAAATGTTGCGCGTGCGTAGTGTCGAATACATCGTGTCGCGGGGCGAATACCTCAGCGCGATGTTTCTCGCCAATTATTTGGGCTACGAATTCGTCGATGCCACCGAAGTCATTCGATTCCGTGGCCGCGTCATCGATAGTATCAATACGCGTAAACTTGCGCGCAAAACACTGAAAAATCGCGAATATGTTGTGATCCCGGGTTTTTATGGAGCGACTTCCCTTGGTGAGGTCAAACTACTGACAAGAGGTGGTTCCGATGTTACCGGAGCGATGGTCGCTCAAGCAGTAAAAGCCAAACTATATGAAAATTGGACCGATGTCGATGGTTTTTATACGTGCGATCCACGCATCGTGCCGCATCCTAAGTTGATGGAAGTGCTCACCTACAAGGAATTACGCGTGCTTTCTTTTATGGGAGCCAGCGTGCTCCATAGCAACACCGTCTTGCAACTTACCAAAGAAGAAATTCCGATTAACGTTCGTAACACTTTTAATGAAGCTTGCGAAGGAACATTCATTTATCATACGCTACCCTCCGATCGCCCACGCCCACCCATCACAGGCATCGCCGGACTTAAAAACTTCACGAAGATTGTCATCGAAAAAGACGCGATGAGTGAAATTGTCGGATTCGATCGCAAAGTGTTGTCGATATGCGAAAAAATGGACATTAACGTTGAGCATTTCCCAAGCGGCACCGATACTTTTTCATTAATGATT
>Ga0209835_1001045_pt1 | contig 16234 bp, 14 predicted proteins | sample LakKivwa52mmetaG_FD_184138 | JGI IMG/M metagenome (GOLD analysis project Ga0209835, IMG submission 184138) | Anoxic lake water microbial communities from Lake Kivu, Rwanda to study Microbial Dark Matter (Phase II) - Lake Kivu water 52m metaG... | ecosystem: Environmental > Aquatic > Freshwater >...
GTTGCTTTTTGAGCCGGTTTCGTTGGCGTAGGACGAATGCGTCATCGCCCGGACCAGCAGTTCGAAATTGGCGAAGGAAAGGCCGTACTTGGCTTCGAGCACCCGGAGTTTGGCGTGTTCTTCGTTACGATTCGTCACTGGTCTGTTCCACCGGATGTTTGTCGATGTAGGCTTTGACCTTGCCGAAGACGTCGGTGCGGACGACGTTGGCGGCTTGGCGGATCGCGTTGTAAAAGCCACAGGCTTTTGAGGCGCCTTGGGCTTTGATGACCGGCTTGTAGAGGCCGTAGAGGACGGCGCCGCCGATCTCTTCGGCCGAAATCATTTTCTTGAAGTTTTGAAGGTTTTTCTTGGCGAACAGCCCGCCGATCATGCCGAACAGGGAGGACTTCAACTCGCGTTTGAGGACCGCGCCCATGCCTTTGGCGGTGCCTTCGACCGTCTTCATCACGATGTTGGCGGTGAAGCCGTCGGAGATCAGGATGTCGCAGGGTGGATTGAGCACTTCTTTGGGTTCGACGTTGCCGACGAAGTCAAACCAGTTCTTTTCCTTGAACAGGTAGTACGACTCCTTGTCGAAGTCGCGGCCTTTGCCTTCCTCGGTGCCGATGTTGATCAAGCCGACTTTGGGATTGTCGCGGCCGAGGACCTCTTTGGCGTAGATGACGGCGAACAGCGCCTGCTGCAGCATGTGCTCGGGACGGATTTCGAGATTCCCGCCGGTATCGAGGAGAATCGTCTCCCTGCCGGAGACCGAGGGCATCAAGGGGGCGATGGCGGTGCGTTTGAAGCCCTGCATGCGGCGGACGAGGATGTGCGAGCCGGCGATCAAAGCCTGGGTCGCGCCGGCGGAGACGACGGCGTCGTTTTCCTCCTTGCGGAGGCTATTCAGCGCCATGACCATGGAGCTGTCGGGGTGCTGCTTGATCGCGCCGATCGGGTTTTTCTCCCCCATCGGAATGACGTAAGGCGCATCGACGATGCGGATGCGCTCTTCGCTTTTCAGATGTTTGCGGATTTCTTCGGGGTTGCCGTAGAGCGTGAGTTCGATGTCGGGGATTTTTTGGATGGCGAGCATCGCGCCCGCGACTTGTTCGGCCGGTGCGTAGTCTCCGCCCATGGCGTCAATGGCGATTTTGATCATGGATTTCACCTCATTATCAGTATATCACGGTTTGTTCGATTCTATGTCGCCGGCCGAAGTTTTCCCGGCAAGTGCGTAGCGTCGCGCCAGCGGATCGGCGGAATCGAGGAGACGCTTGGCGTCTTCGAAGGCCGATTCGAGGAGTTTCTGGTCGGAGACGAAGTTGGCGGTGCGAAACGGCGGAAGCCCCGATTGATCGGTTCCCAGGAAGTCGCCGGGACCGCGCAGCCGCAGGTCCTCCTCGGCAATCGCGAAGCCGTCGCGGCTTTCGACCAGGATGCGGAAACGGTCGGGTTCCGTGTAGAGCGCGTCGGAAACGAGATGGCATTCCCCGGCGAAACCGCCGCGTCCGATCCGGCCGCGGATCTGATGGAGTTGCGACAACCCGAAACGGTCCGCGTGGAGGACGATCATGACCGACGCGTTGGGAACGTCGACGCCGACTTCGATCACGGTCGTGCTGACGAGGATGTCGGTGTGACCTTGGGCGAAGCGCTCCAGAATGGCGGTTTTCTCTTCGCTTGGCATCTTGCCGTGGAGAAAAGCGACCTTGTCTTTCGGCCATTCGCTTTCCAGCCAGCGCGCGGTGTCGAGGACGCCTGCCCATTCGGAAGCTTTGTTCAAGCCGATCGTCGGCACGATGACATAGGCCTGTCGACCTTCCCGAAGCCGGGCTTTGAGGGATTCGACGATCGCGGGGACCGTTTCGAACGTGGACGCGCTCGTCACGACGGTCTTCCTTCCTTTGGGGAGGGTTTTGATCGAGGAAACGTCCATGTCCGCATAAAGGGCGATCGCCAGCGTCCGTGGAATCGGCGTGGCCGATAGATACAGGCGGTCGGGTGAAGGGGCCTTTTGCCTCAGTTCCTGACGCTGTTGGACGCCGAAGCGGTGCTGTTCGTCGATGACGATTAACCCCAGGCGCGAGAACGCGACCGATTCTTGAAACAGCGCGTGCGTTCCGACGAGCAGCGCAGGTCCTTGCTTGAGCGCCGCGAGGACGCTTTCGCGGGCTTCGCCTCTGACGGCGCCGGACAGATAATGGACCGCCACGCCAAACGGCGCGAGCAGTCTGGTGAAAAGCCGGAAGTGTTGGGTCGCGAGGACCTCGGTTGGAGCCATGAAGGCGACTTGTTCGCCGACCTGAAGGACGCCGAAACCGGCGATCAGGGCGACGATGGTTTTGCCCGAACCGACGTCGCCCTGAAGCAGGCGGTTCATCGGCCGCTTCGATTGCAGATCGCGGTAGATCTCGTTGACGGCATGCTTCTGTTCTTCGGTGAGTTCGAAGGATAGCGACGCGATGAAGGCGCGGACCGGCTCCATCGGAATCTTGGCGCGTTCGCGGGTCAACCGCTCCCAAGCGCGCTTGCGCAACGCGACTTCGAAGCCAAACCGCAGGAGTTCCTCGTATTTGGTCCGTCTCAGCGCCGATTCGATGTCTTCCGCGTCGTTCGGTTGATGGAGGATGCGCAGATAGTCCTCCATCGGCAGGATCCCATCGGTTCGGATCAAAGCAAGCGGGAGCGTCTCTTCCGGCGTCTCTTGGGACAAAGCCTCCCTGACCAGTTTGAGGAAGACCTTGTCGGAGATGCCGTCGAGTCCGTAGACGGGCTGGATGCCCTCGTGGAACGAAGACCTCAGGCAGGCGTCCGACGCGGTGAAGACGTTGGGACGGTCCGAAAAACGGCCCGTGGCGACGATCCGCACGCCTTTTTTGAAGGCGGTCTTGAGAAAGGCGCGGTTGAAGAGGACGAGGGTCGTGTCGCGGCTCGCAAAGCGGATCTTGACGGACAATTTGTCGAGATTGCGGTGAAAATAACCGACCTTGGCGTCTTCGAGAAGTTCGCCGTCCAAGGTATAGGTCGTATCGGGAGCGATATGATCGGGAGCGTCGATGCGAAAAACAGCATATCGGATCGGCGCGCGAAGCACCAGCCGACGTGCTGTTGTCAAATCGTTCTGATGGAGTTTCAGGAGCGTCTCTGGTCCGACGCCCTTGATGTCGGATAACGCCAGCATGGTTCCTCCGAAAGGAAAAAAGGGGGAAGCCCCCTTCTTTATTCGACGCTGATGATGTAGGAGTAGATGTCCTGGCCGCCGGCGATCGTCTCGACTTCGACGGAATAGCCGTTTTCCAAAACCTCGACGACGGTTTCGACTTCGTTTTCGTCGACGTCCTTGCCGTACATGACGGTGACGATCTCGCTCGTGTTGTCGATCATCGACTGGAAGAGCTTGACGATCGCGTCCATGCGGTTTTTGACCGAAGCGACGATCTCGCCGTTGAAGATGCCCATGAAGTCGTTCTTCGCGATCTTCTGGCCTTTGTTCACGGACTCGCGGATCGCGTAGGTGATCTCGCCGGTCTTGACGCGCTTCAGATGGTTCGTCATGTCCTTCAGGTTCTGTTCGACCGACTGCGTCGCGTCGAACATCGTCAGGGACGCGTACCCCTGGGCGATCGTCTTCGCCGGCAGGACGCGGACGTCCTTGCCCTCGATGATCTTCGCCGCGGTTTCCGCGGAGAGGAGGACGTTCTTGTTGTTGGGGATCAGGATGATGTGTTCGGCGTTGATCTGGTTGACGGCGTTGACGAAATCCTCGATCGAGGGGTTCATCGTCTGCCCGCCTTCGATGATGAAGTCGCAGCCCATCTCGACGAACGTGTCCTTGAGACCGTCGCCGTTGACGACGGCGATGATCGCGTACTTCTTGCGCGGCTTCGGCGCGGCGTTCAACTTGTGCTCGTGACCGCAGTCGCAGTCTTCGGCGGCCTCGCCGGGAACGTGCATCATCGCCTCGGTGTGCTGGAGGCTCATGTTTTCGATCTTGAGGTTGATGAACTGGCCGAAGCGTTGGCCGAGGTTCAGCGCGTCGCCGGGGGTCTGGGTGTGGATGTGGACCTTGAGGATGTTCTCGTCCTGGACGACGACGAGCGAGTCGCCCAGCGGCGAGATCATCTCGATGAAGTCCTTGTGGTTGAATTCGTCGACGTTGTTCAATTGCATGATGAATTCGGTGCAATAGCCGAAATTGACTTCGTTCTGATGGAAGACGTCGAGCTTGCCTTGGATGCCGCCCTTTTCCGGCGCGGTTTCCTTTTCGGAGGACAACATCTTGCCCTTGAGGGCCAGATGCATGCCTTCGACGACTTCGATGAATCCGGCGGCGCCGGAGTCGATGACGCCGACTTCCTTCAGAATCGGAAGCAGATCGGGCGTGCGCTCGAGCGATTCGTACATTTCCTTCAAATAGATCGGGAAGAGTTCTTCATACGTGTCGACGACCTCGGCGGCTTCCAACGCGCGGTCCGCGCCTTCGCGAGACACCGTCAGCATCGTTCCCTCGACGGGATTGATGACCGCGGCGTAGGCCTGTTCGACGCCTTTGCGGAGGGCTTTCGTGAATTGCTTGACGTCGGCCGTTTCGAGGCCGGCAAGGCCTTTGGAAAGGCCGCTGAAGAGCTGCGACAGGATGACGCCGGAGTTGCCGCGCGCCCCCATCAGCATGCCTCTGGACAAAGCCTTGGCGACGACGCCGATCGCGGGTTCGTCCAACGCGGCGATCGCCTTCGCGCCGGCGGACATCGTCGCCGACATGTTGGATCCGGTATCCCCGTCGGGGACCGGAAAGACGTTCAATTGGTTGATGCGTTCCATGTTGTTTTTGAGGGATTGGCTTCCGTTGGTGATGATCGACTTGAACAAATGTCCGTCCATCTTCGTGGTTTTCATGGGTTCTCTCCAATGGGATCTGAATTTGATGGGTTCCGTAAACGGCCGTTTACGCTTTCGTTTGGCCTTTACAAAGCAAAGTCATTTTAGCACAGGAACCGCCAAATTGCAATCACTTTAACCACTCGCAAAGGCTTACAAAATCCGAAATACACATCGATCGTTTGAATTTCAAAGGATTTTCACAACTTCGCCACAAACCGTCCCGCCCGAAGGTCCAAAGGCGTCCTCAATCGGGGAACGGAAAGCAACGAAATGCGATCGTGACGTTTCTCGGTAAAATATCCTTGCTTTTCCAAAAGAATATGGTAGAATAAATAGTGCTGAATCCAAGAACAGAAACGGAGTGAATGTCATGCCGAGAGTATGCGCCGTCACAGGCAAAAAGTTCATGTCGGGCAATCAACGCTCCCACTCGATGGTAGCGACCAGAAAATTGTGGAAAGCCAACCTCCAGAAAGTTCGCATCGTCGATGAGAACGGTCAAGTCAAGCGCGTCTACGTTTCTGCCAGAGCGCTGAAGAGCGGGAAAGTCACGAGAGCCTAACCAAACAAGACCTTCGGGTCTTTTTTGTTTCAAAAAGGCGTCCCTTCCGGGGACGCCTTTTTGGATGGTTACTGGAAGGTGATCGTCGTGCTCAAGAGGGTCGAGCCGTAATTAAGACTGCCCGCCTGGAAGTCGTAGTACCAGATCGTCGCGGTGTCGCCGGATTCGTAGTTGGCGTAGAGGTAGACGTAGAGGTCGTACCAATTCGCGATGTCGTGGTCGCCGACTTTGACGATCAGGTCGCCGACCGTGATGCCCGCGTCGTAGAGCGTGCCCGAGACTTCCAGGGTGCGGATCAAAAGTCCCTTCGTCACCGACGTCGGCAGCTTGATCTTGACGTTGGTCAGGTTGGTGAGCGGATCGACGTCGAGGCTCGCCAGGAAGACTTCGTTGTCGGCGTCGACGACGGTAAAGACGTCGAGCCAGGAAGCCTGCAGTCGCGGCTTGATCGTCTGCTGAGCCAAATCGTCCGCCTCGATGCGTTCGATGATGCGTTTGACCAACGAAATCGGAATCGAGAAGCCCATGCCTTCGATGTCGCTGGACACGTACTTCGAGACGTTGATTCCGACGACTTCGCCGTCCAGATTGTAGATCGGACCGCCGGAGTTGCCGGAGTTGATCGATGCGTCGTGCTGGACGTAGAGGACGAAGGGATCGTTGTCGACGTCGCGACCGATGCCGGAGACGACGCCCATCGTGATCGAGCCGTAGAAATTGTACCCGCGGGGATTGCCCACGGCGAGGATGATCTGGCCGGGCTTGGCCGCGTCGTCGGAGGCCAGGGGACTGACGACGATCGTCTGGTCGGTATTCGCGCCAGAGAACGACAGCACCGCGATGTCGGCTTCGACGTCGACGCCCAGAAGCGTCGCCTCGACCCACGACTCGTCTTCGAAGACGATGCGGTAGTTGTCGCCGCCGTCGACGACGTGATGGTTGGTGATCAGATAATAGACATCGGCGATTTCGTCGTAACGATAGACGACGCCGGAGCCGAGCGACTGACCGACGGTGCCCAGATACGTGGACACGCCGAAAACCGAGGCGTCGGCGACGGCGACGACGGCGTCGATCTGGTCTTGGAACTCGTTGATGACGAGGGGGATCGTGCCGGCGTCGACGAGTTCGTCGAAGCGGGCGATGACCGCCGCGTAGATGTCCTTATAAAGATCGTCGCCGATCATTTGCGACAGTTCCGCATAGATTTCGGCGTAAATCTGCGCGCGCAGTTCGGCGTAGATCTGGTCGATCAGGTCGTCGAGGTCGGTGTAGTTGAGTCCCGACGTCGTCGAATCGATCGTCGTCGTGGTGACGGGAATCGTCGTCGACGGCGACGTGCCGAACGCCAACTTCGGCGCCAGCGAAAACGCGAGGATGCCGAAGATCGAAATGCTCAGGATCAATAGGGTCTTTTTCATGGGGGCCTCCCTAATTCAGGCGAGCTTTGAGCTCGATGTTGTCGATGGTGAGGGGTTGACCGCCGCGCAGGATCGTGATCGACACGATGTCGCCGACACGGTAGCGGGACGAGAACGCGGTGACGAACTGCACGGAACTTTGGATCTCGATCTCGCCGATTTGAATCAGGATATCGCCCGGCTGGACGTAGCTTGACAGCGACAGATTCGGATAGACCTGGATGATGTAGAAGCCTTTGTCGACGCCTTCGGGAAGCGCGATGCCGTTGGCCGCGAAGTAGGCGTAGTTGAGCGCGATGTCGATGAACTGGATGCCCAGGACCGGCTTCTGCTTGGACACGCCGTACTCGATGATGTCCATCGCGACGTCGTAGGCCAGATTGCCGGGGATCGCGAAGCCCATGCCTTCGATTTCAACCGAGGAGATCTTGATGACGTTGATCCCGATGATCTTGCCTTCGAGGTTGAAAAGCGGTCCGCCGGAGTTGCCGGCGTTGATCGCCGCGTCGTGCTGGATGTAGGGGACGAACAAATCCTTGATGTTGTCGCCGTCGATGTCGAAGTAGCGCTTGACGCCCGAGACGATGCCAAGCGTCATCGAGCCGTAATACCGATACCCCGAGGGATTGCCCACGGCGAGCGCGAGCGTGCCCTTGGTGACGGCGTCGGAGTCGGCGAAGGTCGCGACCGCGAACGTTTCGTCGGAGGTGAAATACAGCACCGCGATGTCGACCAGCTTATCGACGCCGCGCAGGATCGCCTCGACCGAGGAGCCGTCTTCGAATTCGATTTCGAAGGTCGTGCCGCCGTCGACGACGTGCTGGTTGGTGATCACGTAATACTTGTTGCCGACCTTGTGGAAGATGACGCCAGAGCCGGTCGCCATGACGGCTCCCGTCGCGTCATAGATCGTCACCCCGATCGCGGCGTCGGCCTCTTTGGCGGCCACGCCGTAAATCAGCTCGATGAGCGACAGGGCGGTAACTTCCATTTCGCCCTGCTCCACGCGTTCAAGCAGGTCGGCGACGACCTGCTGATAGATCTGATCGAAACGTTCCTCGGACAGGTTTTGGAGGACTTCCGCGCGGATTTCGGCGTACAGTTCCTCATAAATGCGCGCGTAGACTTCGGAGTGGATGCGCGAAAGATTGAGCGTCGTCGTCGTGGTCGTGCGCGAAACCGTCGTGGTCGTCGTGAATTTGGTCGTGCAGGACGCTAGAAAGGCCGTGATCAGGATAACGACTGCCAAGGCGATTTTTTTCATGGCGCACCTTCTTTCTTTTCCATCAGTATATCACCCAGTTGTGCGAAATTCGTGAATATGCTTGGAAATCAGCGGTCGTTGCTGCAGACGACCAGCAGCCTTCCTTTGGCGAACGCCACGTCGCCGCTGCCGCGGTTGGACACGCACAGCGAATCGGCGGTGGACAAATAATAATGGTCGAGTTCGTAGTCGAAGCCCTTGACGCTCAAGTCGTAGACGTCTTCGACGGCGAAGAACGAAACATAATCGTAGGGGTTGTCCAGATGATGGGTCCCCTTGCGGAGAAGCTCGATCCGGTGGCGCTTGTCGATCAGGGTCATTTCGTATTTTTTGAGCAGGTTGACGTTGGCGAGAAAGTGGTCGATCCGGCCACCGATGCCGCCCAAAACGAGGATCGAATCGTAGTCCATGTTGTCGTAGATATATGCCAACGCATAGGCAAGATCGGTCTTGTCCTTTTTGACGTCGAGACGAATGACGACGTCCGCATGGCGTTTGATGTCGGTTTGATACGAACTGGGCAGCGAATCGAAATCGCCGACCGCCAGATCGGCCTTCAGACCCGCTTCGATCAAGACGCCGAGTCCGGCGTCGACGCCGACCAGGAAGTCGTTGTCTTCGGCTACATAGAGTTCGCGCAAGGTGTAATCGACGGGGCCGCAGAACAGCACGACCCGCCTAGACATCGGACAGCGCCTCGATCTTCTTCGTCCGCTCCGCGCCGCTAAACAAATAGGACCCGACGACGACGGCGTCGGCGCCGGCATCCTTGACGGCCCGGATGGTTTGATCGTTGATCCCGCCGTCGACTTCGATCACGAACTGCAGATGCCGTTTGGACCGCTGTTCCTTGAGCCAGGCGATCCGCGCAAGCGAATTGGTCAAAAACGGCTGCCCGCCCTTGCCCGGTTCGACCGACATCACGAGCACCAGATCGACGCGTTCGAGATAGGGTTCCAGCTTCTTGATGTCGGTCTGGGGTTTGATCGAAACGCCGACTTTGACGCCAAGGCCGCGGATGGTTGCGATCGCCTCCGAAAGCGTCGACCTTACGGCTTCCAAATGGATCGTGATCACGTCCGCGCCGGCGGCGGCGTACTGCGACAACATGTCTTCGGGGGAATCGACCATCAGATGCACGTCGAAAACCTGGTTGGACCAAGCCGCGACTAAGGCGACGATTTCCGGACCATAGGTCTTGTTGGGAACGAACTTGCCGTCCATGACGTCGAAATGGATCCACGGCGCGGCGTGGATCGAACGGATCTCCTCTTCCAGACGGTTGAAATCGGCGGTCAGAAACGAAGGGGCGATGATCATGGTTTCACCTCGGATACTTGGGTTTTTGGGCGGCGATCTCTTCGAACAGCCGCACGTAGTTCTGATGGCGCTCTTCCGGAATCCGGCCGTCCTTCACGGCGTTCTTCACGGCGCAGCCGGGCTCTTTGACGTGCATGCAGTTCTCGAAGCGGCATTGGCCGCGGTAGATTGCGAAATCGGGATACAGGTCCTTCAGATCGGCGGCTTCCCAGGCTTCGAACTCGAGTTTCGAAAAGCCCGGCGTGTCCGCGATCCATCCCGGACCGAAGGGAATCAGTTCGACGTGCCGGGTCGTGTGCTTGCCTCTGCCGAGCGCCTTGGAGATTTCGTCGGTGGCCAGATCGAGATCCGGCTGAATCGCGTTGAGCAGGCTCGATTTGCCCGCGCCGGTCTGGCCGGCGACGACGTTGACCTTGCCTTCGATCAGCGGAATGAGCGGTCCCAAGCCGTCTTTGGTCTTGCTGGAAACGTACAGCACGGGACAGAAGGTCTCGTAATGGCGCATCTTCGCTTGAAACGAAACCAGCTCTTCGCGACCGACGAGGTCGGCCTTCGTGACGATGATGACGACGTCGACGTCCTGCTTGTAGATCAGCGCCAGGAACCGGTCGAGCAGGAGAAACGAAAAGTCGGGTTCCTTCAAGGAAGCGATCAAGAGGACCTGGTCGACGTTGGCAATCTGCGGCCGGACGAAATCGTTTCGGCGCGGTTCGACCTCCGTGATCGTGTCCCCTTCGAGGACGACCCAGTCGCCGACCTTCGGACGGAAATCGTGGTGGCGAAACAGCCCTTTGGGCTTGCAGGATTGAAGCGTTCCGTTTGGCAGGGCGACGGTGTACAGGCCGCCCGTGAGCTTGACGATGCGTGGTTGGTTCAAAAGGATCCTCCCGAGATTGGATACCGTCATTATACAACATCCCGGCAAAAAAAAAGAAGACTTGCGTCTTCTGCTTAGTAATTTTTCGCGCGACGTTCGAAATAAGCCTTCGGATGATCGCACACCGGGCACTTTTCCGGGGCTTTCTTGCCGACATGGATGTGGCCGCAGACGGCGCAGATCCAGATTTCCTCGTTCTCGGAACGGAAGACGAGGTCGTTCTTCACGTTGGCGAGGAGCGCGAGATAGCGTTCTTCGTGTTCCTTCTCGATCTTCGCGACCGCTTCGAACAGATAGGCGATTTTGTTGAAGCCTTCGGCGCGGGCGGTTTCGGCGAAGCCTTTGTACATGTCGGTCCATTCGTAGTGCTCGCCCGCGGCGCCGTCGACCAAGTTGACTTCGGTCGGGGGAATGTCGCCGTCGTGAAGCAGCTTGAACCACAGCTTGGCGTGTTCCTTTTCATTCTCGGCGGTTTCCAGGAAAAAGTCGCCGATCTGGTTGTAGCCTTCCTTCTTCGCGGCGGATGCGTAGAACGTGTACTTGTTGCGCGCCATCGATTCGCCGGCGAACGCTTCCTTCAGGTTTTGATACGTTTTGCTGTTTTTGAGTTCCATGGGTTCCTCCTGATTGATTTTATCCATCTTCATTGTATCAAATCAATCGGCTTCTGACCATAACCTTTTCGTAATTAGTCGCCAAACGCGATCCCGATCGCCTTGGCCGCCTTGACGAGATCGCCGCTCGGATCGACGACGCGGCCGCCGCCCAAGCTGGTTTCGCCCATCATGCCGCTGCCGACGACGTCGGTCAGGGGAACCGTGACCATTTCGTCGTGGCGGATCGCGACCATCTTGCCGAAGTCGCCGTTTGCGACGCAGTCGGCCGCGAAGGTGCCGTAGCGGGTCGACAGCACGCGGTCGAAGCAGTTGGTGACGCCGCCGCGTTGGATGTATCCGAGGTTGGTCGAGCGGACTTCCTGGCCGGTGAGCGGCTTCAAGATCTTTTCGAGGACGAGGGCGACCTGTTCGCCGGCGCCGCCCAGTCGGACGGAGTCGGGCGATTCCTCGACGATCTTCTTGACGGTGACGTCGCCGTCGATCGGACGCGATCCTTCCGAGACGCAAAGGACCGAGAACTTCGCGCCGCGGTTGTAGCGGTCGATGATCTTCGCGGCGACTTTCTGGATGTCGTAGGGGATTTCCGGAAGCAAAATGACGTCGGCGGAGCCGGCGATCCCGCCTTCGAGGGCGAGCCATCCGGCGCCGCGGCCCATGACTTCCAGAATCATCACGCGGTCGTGCGAAAACGCCGTCGTGTGGAGGCTGTCGAGGGCGCCCATGATGTGGTCGAGCGCGGTGCGGTAGCCGAAGGTGATGTCGGTGGCCGGGACGTCGTTGTCGATCGTCTTCGGAACGCCGACGACCTTGACGCCCTTGCGGGCGAAGTCGCGGGCGGACGTGAGGGTGCCGTCGCCGCCGATGATGACCATGGCGTCGATCTGATGGCGCTTCAGGTTCTCGATCGCAGCGTCGGAGACGTCGCGCTTGACGTAGTTGCCGAACTCGTCCTTCACGCGGTAACTGAACAAGTTGTCCTTGTTCGAGTTCTTCAGGATCGTGCCGCCCTGGTGGAAGATGCCGGAGACGGTCGAGAGATCCATCTTGATATGGTGGTTGTTGTAGAGTCCGTAATACCCGCCGATGAAGCCGACGACTTCCCAATTGTACTTGAGGATGGCCGTCCGCACGACGGAACGGATGACGGCGTTCAAACCGGAGCAGTCGCCCCCGCCGGTCAGAATGCCGATTTTCTTGATCTTGTTTTCGCTCATATCATTCACCTGATTTCGGATTTGGGTTGGTTTTTTTGTAAACTACAAAATAGTGTATCACTCGAAGGGAGGGATGTCAATTGGCTTTTTGCTCGCGTTTCATGCGCAGCTGACCGCACGCGGCGTCGATGTCCTTGCCTTGCTCGCGGCGCAGCGTCACGGCGATGCCGCGCTTCATCAGACGATCGTAGAATTGGCTGGCGCGGGCCATGTCGGTGGGTTCGTAGGCGAACTCGCGGACCGGATTGTAGGGAATGAGATTGACGTAGGCGTTGAGGCCGCGGATCAAGTCCGACAACTCGTCGGCGAGTTCGATCGAATCGTTGACGTGCGAGAGGAGGATGTATTCGAAGGTGATCCGCCGCGAGGTCTTCGCGAAATACACCTTCAGCGCTTGAATCAGGTCGGCGATCGGGTAGGCCTTGTTCACCTTCATCAATTTCGTGCGCAGTTCGTCGTTGGGCGCGTGGAGGCTGACGGCGAGGTTGACCCGGATCGGCTCGTCGGCGAACTGGTAGATCTTCGGCACCAGTCCCGAGGTCGAGACCGTGATGTGCCGCGCGCCGATCGCCAGGCCTTTGGCGTGGTTGACGATGCGGATGAAGTCCATCACGTTCAGGTAGTTGTCGAACGGTTCGCCGATGCCCATGACGACGAGGTGGCTGATGCGCTGGCCGATGTCACCTTCGACGCCCAGGACCTGCTCGACGAGTTCGGCCGAAGTGATGTCGCGGGTTTTCTTCATCAATCCGCTCGCGCAGAACGAACAGCCCATGTTACAGCCGACCTGGCTGGTGACGCACAGGGACAAACCGTATTCATGACGCATCAGGACGGTTTCGATCAGATACCCGTCTTCGAGTTTGAAGAGGTATTTGACGGTGCCGTCGGATGACTGCTGCTTGAAGGCGACCTCCAGCTTCGGAATGGAAAAACCGCGGCTCAGGAAGTCGCGGAGGTCCTTGCTCAGATTGCTCATCGCCGCGAAGTCTTCGGCACGTTGCTGATACGTCCATTCGTAGACTTGCGTCGCGTTGAATTTCTTGAATCCCGCACCGACCAGCGTTTGTTCCAAGACCGGCACGGTGAGCCCGTGGAGGTTCGTCAAGACATATCACCCCATGTTACATTATACCATATCTACGGGGTTTTTCACGAAATGCTCACGCCTTTTGTTTGTACCTGGAAAGCTTCCAAACCGACAAGCCGTAGAACAGGACGAACGTCGCGAAAAGGATGGCCAAATGCGCCCAAAACGACAAAATGGTGTCGCCGACTTTGAATTGGATGCCCATGAACAGTCGGTCGGCTTCGGGAATGTAGGCGATATCCATGACTTCGCCGACCATGACCTGGCGCAGCGCCGCCGCCGCGTGGGACAACGGAACGATCTTGATCAAGGGGGCGATCGCCGTCAGGTTGCCGATCGGCACATAGGTGCCGGTCAGAAACCCGATCAAGGTGCCGATGAGGGAGGAAAGCGTGCCGAACGCGTTTTGGCTCTTCATCGTCGCGACGAGGAAGAAGATGAACGCCGACGAGGCCGCGACCGAGAGCACGACGATGCCCAGGACCTTGATGAGCGCCAGTGGCGAGAGCAGTTCGCCGCCGTACGCGACGATGTAGATCTCGCCCATCACCAGCGTCAGACACGTCATCATCAACCCGATGACGACCGAAGCGATGACGTAGGAGAGCACGATCGTGGAACGTCTGATCGGCGCCGAGTCGAAGTCCATCGCGATCTTCTTCGCGCGGTCTTCGACCATGATGCCGAAACCCGCGAGACAGGTCGTCATCGTCGCCGAAGCGACGACGCCGGCCATCACCCAGGAGTCGGTGAAGAAGCGGGCCGCGCCGCTGAAGCCGGTCGCGTAATTCGTGATCATCTGACCCAAAAAGAGAACGTACATCAGGATGATCAGGATCACGCCGAGCATCGAGAAGAAGACGGAGGCCTTGTCGCGGAAATACAGAAGCAGATTCCGTTTCACCATCGCAAGCAGCATCTCAGCGCATCTCCTTTCCGGTGATCTTGATGAAGACGTCGTCCATCGTGCCGTTCAGCACCTGGACGTTCTTGATGTTTCCATGGAGCGCTTCGATCCAGGGCAGCGCGTCGAGCGTTTCGTCCAGATCGACGATCAGGACGCCTTGTTCGATCCGGTAGGCTTGTTGTTTGGAAACGAAGACGGCTTCGGCCTTCGCCATGTCGAGCGGGGTGACGCGCAGCGTATCGGTCGCGTATTCTTCCTTCAGCTGCTCGGGCGTGCCTTTCGCGGCGATCGCGCCGTCGTCGATGACGACGACATAGTCCGCGACCGCGGCCTCTTCCATGTAATGGGTGGTCAAAAACACGGTCATGCCGAGCCGTTTCTGCAGCTCGCGGATCGTTTCCCACACGTTTTTCCGGGTTTGCGGATCCAGTCCGGTCGTCGGTTCGTCCAAGAACAGGATGTCCGGACGGTTGACCAGCGCCCTCGCGATGTCGGTCCGCCGGCGTTGTCCCCCCGACAGTTTTCCATACGGCCGCTTGGCCAGATCGGCGATGTCGACGACCTTCATGGCGTCCTCGACGCGTTGACGGATCTCCTGCTTCGTGCCGCCGTAGAAACTCGCCCGCGTCAGAAGATTTTCCTCGACGCTGAGCAGGGCGTCCAGGAAATGGTCCTGGAAGACGATGCCGATCCGGTCGCGGATCGCCGCGTCGTCCCGACCGACGATCTTCCCTTCGATCTCGATTTCGCCCGCATCCACGCTAAGCAAGGTCGTGATCATGTTGATGGTGGTCGATTTCCCGGCGCCGTTGGGGCCGAGAAACGCGAACAGTTTTCCTTTTTCGACATAGAAGTCGATGCCCTTGACGGCATGAACCGCGCCGTAGTGCTTCTGCAGTCCTTTGACCACAATGACTATTTCCATGTTCTCACCTCGTCTGCTTCATTCTATCAAACGCGTGTCAAATGAAAAGCGCGCCAACGGGGAAAAATGGAAAACAGCCGGCGAACCGGCTGTTTTTACAAGAGGTTTACGTTACTGTCGGAGCGCGGCTCCGTGTTCCGACGCCAAGGCGGAGAGAATCCCGCCCACGAGCCGTTCGATCTCGGCGCTTTCCAATTGCTTTTGCGGATCCTGGAAGGCGAGGGCGATCGCGAGGCTTTTCTTGCCTGCGCCCAGCGCTTCGCCTTGATAGACGTCGAACACCTTCGCGTCGACGAGCGGCTTGCCGGCGGACCGGCGGATCGTCTCAAGCACGGCGCCGGCGGGAACGTCACCGCTCACGACGACGGCGATGTCGCGTTCGACCTTGGGATATTTGGAGAGTTCCTTCATCAAGGCCTGGGGTTCGCGAGCGGAAAGCAGCGCCTCGAACGACAGGTCGAAGACGTAGGTGGGCGGAAGGTTCTGCTGCTTCTCCCATTGCGGGTGGAGGCGACCGATGAAACCGAGTTCGAGGCCGTTCTTGCGGATCGCCGCGCTGACGCCTGGATGGAGAAGGGGAAGATCGGATTGCGGTTTTTCGAATCGCGCGCCGTCAACGCGGATCGCCTCGAACAGCGTCTCGAGCAAACCTTTGACGAGATAGAAGTCGACCTCGACCGGGCTCTTCTGCCAGACCGATCCGCCCAACCGGCCGCACAGGACGCCGGCGAGCCGCTCGGGTTCGGACCCTTGGAAGTAGACATGGCCCAATTCGTAAAAGGCGATGTCGGAAACCTTGCGGGAAAGATTGTACTTCGCGGCTTCGAGCAACGACGGCAACAGCGAGTGCCGCAGCGCGCCGCGTTCTTCCGTCATCGGATGAAGCAGTTCGATCGGCGCTTGGGGTTGTGCGTCGAACAAAACCGCGGTGTCCTTGGCGACCAGCGAATACGTGAGCGCCTCGTCCATGCCGAGATCGGCGAGTCTTCTCGCAATTTGGCGGCGCAGCTGCTGCGCCCCGCTCAGACGACCGACGGGATTGCCCAGAGGCAAGCTCGTCGGGATTTTTTCAAACCCGTACAGCCGGACGACTTCTTCGATCAGGTCTTGGTCGGTATTCACGTCGCGGCGGCGCGAAGGCACCTTGACGGTCACGACGCCTATTTGGAAC
>Ga0209835_1001047_pt1 | contig 16217 bp, 17 predicted proteins | sample LakKivwa52mmetaG_FD_184138 | JGI IMG/M metagenome (GOLD analysis project Ga0209835, IMG submission 184138) | Anoxic lake water microbial communities from Lake Kivu, Rwanda to study Microbial Dark Matter (Phase II) - Lake Kivu water 52m metaG... | ecosystem: Environmental > Aquatic > Freshwater >...
GTTTATAAAACATCAACGGGTAAATTGATCACGGATACATGGCTGCACCTTTCCTTTCCCAGGTACTACGACTATGATGTGCTGCGTGGATTGAGTTTTCTGGCTGAGTGGGCTCTTGTATTTGACAAAAAGCTGCCACACGACATTGTGATGGACTGCTTGAAGCAGATGGAACCTGCTCTGGACGAATCCGGATTGGTAAGGCTCACTGAAGATAAAATCGCCGTTGAGGGAAGCCTGGTGCAAAATGGCAGTATTTGGGAATGGAATAAGGAAGCCTCCTATTTTCCTGCTTTGGATTTGTTTGGCAAAGTGGGAATGGTATCTCTACCTCTTAGCAGACAATGGCTTACTATGCTGGATAGGATACTTCTTGTGCTGTAATGAACCGATCTCGCTGTATGATTAATAATGCCTTTGCTTTCATCTATCTGATTAGATGCTACCAAAGAAGATCCGCTACCAGGATTTCCTGCATTGATCGAACCGGTCAGGCCGGAAAAGGATAAAGAATGCCTTCCATCCGGACCGTTGTTAATATCAAAGAAGTCCCGATCACGCAGATATCAGTTTACGGCAGGATATCCTGCGCTTTCGAAATCAATAGCTTTCTGGACATTCAACCTGATCCTGAAAAAGAACAGTCATGGATCATAAGGGAAAGCAAACTACCCCGTCCAGTTCTCAAGGATTACGATTCCCTGCCGGATAACCATCCCTTGGATTGGGCAAAGTGCTTTGATATGAGTAGCTGGGGGATGATCTTTGCAACTGTGGCAAATGAGCATGTTGGCTCAGCCCTAATCGCCTTCAATTCTCCTGGAGTGGATATGCTGGAGGATAGAACCGACCTCGCAGTTCTATGGGATATCCGGGTTGATACAAACTGGCGGGGCAGGTCAGTGGGCAAAGCTCTCTTTGATGCTGTCAAGGAATGGGCGTCCCGCCATCGCTGTACCGAGCTCAAGATCGAGACCCAAACCAATAATGTCGCAGCGGTAAGGTTTTACCTGCGTCAGGGCTGCCGTTTGAAACAGGTGACTCCCAATGCCTATCCAGAATTGCCGGATGAAGTGCAGGTGCTATTCTATCTGCCAATTGATACAAGTGATCGTGATCCCTTATCTTCACTGCGCTCATTAGAGCGCGTAGAAAGACACCAGAACAATGCTAAATCATAATGTATGGGATAGATATGGATTCAAAAACTGACTATAGACCAGAGATTGCGGATGATTGCCCCTGCCCCAAAACAACCTGTTCCATGTGGGGCAAGTGTAGGGAATGTGTTGCCGCTCACCGTTCTCATGCCAGGCATGTGCCTTATTGCATGCAGTTGCTGCTGAAAAGTGCAGTCAGTTCTCTTGCGGGGCTAATTGAATGTGATCTTGTTGAACAAAAAAAGTACTGATGTGGATAGACACCCAATTCAAAGGGACGATCATAGCAAATGGATGCCGTTTGATGTATTCATTTGTTGTCTGAGCGGTGGTCTATAATGGAGAAAGAATCGTGAAGAATGAGCTATTACTCAAGAAAATCAGAAGAGAGTTTCCGAAACTCATCTGGGAGAACCACAGGTTTGTGGAACACGGCTGGGATCATTCGGTTGTTATTCTCGATGATAAAATCGTATTCCGGGCTCCGAAACGAGCGGCCTATAAAAAGAAATTCATGGATGAGGTCAGACTCCTAACATACCTGAAAAGTTTTACTGACGTTGGTGTACCTGGATATGAATATGTAGCTGCTGATGGGTCTTTTGCCGGATATGATATCATGCCGGGAAGAGAACTGACAAAAGCGGATTACCATGATCTCAGCGACAATGACAAAGAGATTGTCACCAGTCAGCTTGCAGGTTTTCTAACCACTCTTCATGCTGTGAGTGATGATAAGGCATACCAGTACAACATTGAGAGATTAGATACCCTAAAGAGTCAGAAGTGGTTGGAAAAAGCTGCTGAAAAACACATATTTCATAAGCTGAATCCAGATGAAGTCAATTGGGTAAAAGAACTTTTTGCTGAGCTTAGGTCTGTCGCTACCCAAGAGCAGTACCATGCTCTGGTTCACAGTGACCTGAGGGATGGGCATATCTTTTGGGACCCATTGTCAAGGCAGGTCAGCATCATCGATTTTGGGGATGCCTGCATCTGGGATACAGCCAAAGATTTCACAGGTTTGTTTGAGTATGGGGAAGAGTTTTGTGAGCGCGTATATGCCATGTACAAAGGTCCCAAGGACAAGGATCAGTTATACAGAGCAAAACTGTATTACAAGCGGATAGCCATTTTCTTGATGGTTAACTCGCAATTGGAAGATACCACCAAGTTTGAAGTGGGCTACAACTTCTACCTGGGTTGCAGGTAATGTCTATGATGGATAAGTACTTGATTATGCAATCAATGGGCTCTTGCCCTGATGAAAAAACGTATCCATATCAACCCAGATACCTTACCACAAAATCATGACTAATGGAAGGAGAATGTAATGACCGGTTTAGATTCATTTTGCGGAATATACTGTGGTGCCTGTCTGTGCAACATTGTTCAGGAAGAAGGTAACATTGATGAAGTTGCACAAAAACTCGGGAAAACAGTGGAACAGCTTTCCTGCTCCGATTGTAAAACGGCTTTGCATCAGGATTGTTGCTTTGTGACCTGCTGCTCTGATAAAGGACTTAACAACTGCTCTGACTGCTCTGAGATGCCTTGTCAAAAAATGACCGATTTTGCCAATGACGGTTACAAACACCATGCCACGATAATCACGAATCTGTTACGAATCAGGGAAATCGGTTTGTCTGAATGGCTATCAGAACAGAAGCAAAAGTATTCCTGCCCTCAATGCGGAGCTCGAACCGGGTGGGCATATACAAAGTGCAGTAAATGTGGAATTGAGTTATCGAATTAGTCCAAGTGATCGCAGCTTGCAGAATTGGGTGACACTTAGTACTGGGTATTGCTGGCTCATGGAGGCTGGTTATACTGCATGCAAATTTCCCTTTGACAAGAATATGCGCTGATTTTAGCATGCTTTCAGAAGAATAACTATGGAGAGAAGATGTTAAAGATTAACCAATACTTTGATGGGAAAGTTGCCTCTGTGGCATTTCACAATGAGCAGGGAACGGCTACAGTTGGCGTGATGGACATTGGCGAATATGAATTTGGAACCTCACAGATCGAGTATATGACTGTTATCTCGGGTGCGATGAAAGTGCTCTTGCCGGAAGCTACGGAATGGAAGAAGTTCTGCCAAGGCGATACCTTTACCGTGCAAGCAAACCAAAAATTCAAGCTAATTGTAGAACAACAAAGCGCATATTGTTGTTTTTACGTATAGTCGCCGCGAGGCGGTTTGGCATCCGCCCATTACATAAACGGAGGAACCTAGTCCTTCGTGATTTATGAGTGCTATAGCAAGTGCTTTTGTACTTTGCTAAGAAAATTGAACTTGAGAGGAAGATTTTTCGCTATTGAGTATTAAAACGATGCTGAACTTGACTGAAAAGGTGTTTTCGCTACCGAGTATGAAAAACGATGCTGAAGTCCAATTCGCTTTGGGGGTGGCAATCTCCGAATTGCCACAGCGAGCAAAGCTCGCTAAAAACAAAGAGAACAGCCGACCTAGTCGGCTCTGCCAAGCAAGGAGATTGGCAGCCCGAGTTTTCGAATTGAACTCCAAATCGTTTTCATGTAAAGTCCAAGTCACCTTGGGATGTGATGAATTTCTACATTCTGCGTTTGCAGCTTGAACTCCAGATCCTTTCATGAATAGTCCTTCGTAGTGAGCCTGTGTGGGTGTATCTGGCAGAGGAGACAAGATGGAAAAAGAGATTTTAAAGGCAGATTTGCGGCTGAGGAAGATCGTCTTGGGCGTCCTAATCGTGGTAATGATTTTGGGTTCAATAGCATTGGCATGGTTTGTACCGTGGCTCAATAGCCAGATAGAAACCATGGACACTTCGGTGGCGCTGAAACTATTGAACCGTTTTGTGATTGGTCTCCTGTTTCCTCCGGTTTTTTTTGCAGCCTATATGATAACATTTGGGATCAAATCCCTACGTCAGGGGGTCTTTCCTCCGGAGGGGTCAAGGGTAATCCGAGACACTGTAGTTTATCGGGGCAAAGCTGCCAAAGTAAAGGGGATAGTGTTGATCCTTATGGCACTGGCACTGGTCACGTTTTGCATCTATACGATGATTTTTGCCTATATGATGTTTAGCTCGTTGATCGTGCCAAGCGTCTAAGCAGCATTGGTTTTGTTTTTCATTGACAGAATTGAGCCATTTTTGCGTTTGGAGTATCTGAAAGAATATACAAAGTGGTGAATATGAACAGAGATATGGGAATCCTCGAATTGGCTTTGGTACTGGCAAGGCGAAAAACACTGATTATTGTACTTACGGCAGTTTTTGCAATGTCATCCATCGTGTTTGCATTACTTACGCCAAAGTATTGGACCTCGACTGCAGTCATACTTCCGGTGACGGATTCCAATTCTATCGGTGGTTTTAGTACTGATTTGTTGGGGGTCTTTTCTGGGGGTTTGGTAAAGACGCAGAAGTCGGAGCTTGCGGTGCAGTTTATCTCGATAATGCAAAGCAGAACCTTTAGGGAGAAGGTAATCCAAGAGTTTGACCTACTTCGCTATTTTGAGCTGGGTTCTCTTCCTGCCGATGAAGCCTTGGAAACTGCGCTAAAGAGATTGCAAAAGAAAATTGTGGCCATTCGTTTTGATACAGAGAGTGAGTTGGTATCGATAAACGTAGAGACCAAGGACAAAGAAATGTCCCGCAAAATGGCAGACTACTATCTTTCGGAACTGCAAACCTATCTTTCGGAAACCAAACTTTCGAAGAGCAAAATGCAACGTGAGTTTCTGGAAAGTAGGGTAAAAGAATATCGATTCAAGATAGATTCACTTGCGGTGGCTATCAAAGACTTTCAAAAGCAGAACAAGGCAATAGCCTTGGATCAACAGACGCTATCATTGATAAGTCTTTATAGCGAAAGTATCGGGAAGTATTTTGCTTCGGAAATAGAATATGAACTGGCAAAGAATCAATTTTCGGAAGGTTCCCCGCTCTTGACAGAATCCGAGACCAAGATGAAGATTTTGGGCGCCAAGATCAAGGATTTGGAGAATAGCAACAATTCGATATTGCCAGACTATGTGATTCAAATCGATAGAATCCCTGATCTGGGATTGCGTTATGCCCAGTTGAGGCTCAATGCCGAAATACTGAAGAAGGTCTTTGAATATATCTATCCACAATATGAGATCGCACGGTTGGAAGAACTGCGCAATATGCCTGCTTATGAGATAATTGACAAACCCGTACTAAGCGGTGTTAGATCAAGACCCAAGAGGGCAATAATTGTAGTATCCTCCACAGTGGCAGGATTTCTACTTGCCTGTACCTTGGCACTATTTTGGCAGAATGTGATAGTGGCAAATCCGGAAAAGATCAAGCTTATCATGGACGCTTTGTGGGGGAAGACAAAGTAGCTTTGGTATCTGATTTATGTTCGATATCCTAAAGCCAAAACACTGGTTGGTAGTTCTATTACTATTCCATGCGGTATTGGAATTTAATCCTATCAGCCATGCTCTCTGTTTAGCATCATTAGCCTTTGTAAGTCTTTGTTGCATCGCATATGTGATTGTCTATCCCCAGACGAAGATAATCGGAAGCTACAACCTGATGCCGATGCTTTACCTCCTGGCTCTGCTTGCCTACAATCTATTGACCTATTTGTGGGCAATTGATAGGTTAGGTGCAATATCATACAACTGGAGCATCATCCGCTATGTTTTGTTGTTTGTGATCTATTCTAATCTCTTTCGTAATAGTTTGATACGTGCAAGATCACAGTGGCTGATGGTGGGGCTTTTTGCAGTTTACCTAGGATGGGCAATCTTCGAGATGCTCACGCTTCAGCATGCGCCCAATTCCCGCTACTACGGGGTCAAGCATTTTATCCCCACCGGAGCTTTTGTGGGCGAAAATATGCTTGCAGCATATATGATGATCTTACTTCCCTTTGTGGTCTATATTGTTAAGGTGTTGAAAAGCAAAGTTGCTGGCGTATTGGTTTTTCTCACCACCATCTTTACTTTGTTGATCATTACCATACAGGGGGCAAGGATAGCATTGATCGGGATATTGCTGTTTCTGGGTTTTTTCTTTTTCTTGAGGATCAAGTCGCTCTCGAAAGTACTGATAATAGCCTATGTCTTGCTGTTATCCTTGGCGGTTTATACAATGTTCAAACAGCCGGTTCAGTTGTTTACCAAAATGTTTTTAAATGCAGCTAGCACCATCGGTTCTGAAACAGCCTCCGTCAAGACGAGCTCCATAAAAATACGTCAACAGCTTATCGTTGAGGCTGTTGAGATTTGCGCAGAGAGCGGATTTATGGGTGTGGGTGGAGGAAATTTTGAACACATGATGCATGCCGGCAGATTGACTAGAACTGGTTGGATCACTAATGCGCATAATTATTTCTTGGAGATTCTTGGAAACTGGGGCTTGCTGTTCTTTTTGGGATATCTGGCATTGTTCATGGCGTGGTATATGCGGATTTTTATGCTTTACCGACAAAGCACCGGTGTCAATAGGATCCGGTATGAGATGTTTTTATGGTCTATGTTTTTGTTAGTACCAGCGATGGTTTTACCCAGCTCAATTCGTCATGATGGATTGGTGTGGATATATCTTGCGCTTATCAATTCTGTGTCTCAAGAGAGGATAGCAAATTGAAAGAATTCACCCAACTTGTGGATATCGTAAATCGCCTAAGGGATCCGCTCTGTGGATGTCCTTGGGATACCAAACAAACACCTCGCTCGCTGGTGCCAAATTTTATCGAAGAGCTCTATGAAGCCGTTGAAGCTATTGAGGATAATGATGATGATGCGCTCTGTGAAGAGCTCGGAGACCTGCTTTTACACATCGTGTTTCAAGCCCAGATAGCCTCTGAAGAAGGACGCTTTGATATTGCTAAGGTATTGGAAAAGATCGGCACAAAGCTGATTCGCAGGCATCCTCATGTTTTTCAAGACTTAGAGCTAAATGACGCAGATGCGGTAAAGATGAATTGGGAGCGGATCAAAAAAGCGGAAAAGAAAGATCGGATTTCCGTTTTGGAGGGGATTCCGAGGTCATTACCTGCATTGATACATGCTCATCGGACTCAGGAAAAAGCTGCCTCCGTGGGTTTTGATTGGCAGAGCTTGGAGCCGGTATGGGACAAACTTAAAGAAGAAGAAGCGGAGCTCAGAGAGGCTTTGGCAGAAAACGATGGCGCAAAGATTTATGAAGAGATTGGAGACCTGCTTTTTACCATCGTAAATCTATCCCGCAAGCTGCACGTGGATGCAGAAGCGGCTCTCAAAGATACGTCTCGCAAGTTTAGCAAACGTTTTCACTATATCGAAGAGCACTACCGGTCAAAGGGAGAGGATATCCATGAAGCCAGCCTCCAAGAACTCGATTCAATCTGGGATCTCGCGAAAAAAAATTAACCGCTTTCAAAGCCTGAGACTCTATATGATTCTCAGTAGCTTGATCATCTTTGCGTTTTTTGCCGTCTATACCCAAATCCTCATCCAAAACGCCAAGCGTGAGCAGGAATATGTCCCGCGGCTCTTTGCTCAGTATATCGCATATACGGAAATCTATCTCAAAGAGACGGAAAAGAACTCGCAAACGCTTACCGATCTGATCACAAATTATATCCAATTTGCCACCAAACGAAGTTTCCAGCAGGAGCTCTGGGACTATGTAAGCACCGAGTTTATGCGCAATCACAATATCCCGCTGATTATCGCCGATGAAATGCGGGAACCTACCATTTGGAACAATATTGGAGTATCTACGGATACAGTTTATGCCGGTTTGGCTCCGGAATCTCGGGCAAAGATCAACAAGATCAAAGCAGCTATGATTGAATCCCCTCTCATAGACAATGGCAGGCTTACCGGCTATGCCTATTACAAAAAGCCCATTTCCTTTCAGGAATTCATCAAGAAAATTGATTACTCCATCATCGTGACCGATAGAAACAAGATTCCGCTCTTTTGGCGAAATGTGGAGATTGATGAAAACCTTAGCTATAGTCAAGCAAGCACCAAAGACAAAGCGATGCTGATCTTTAAAACTAAGAATATGACGGAGATCCCACTTTCGAACGAAGCAGACAGCCTAGGCTTCATCTATTTTACAGCATCGACATCACTATCGCAGATCCGCTATCTGGTGATGTTGGAGCTGTTTATTGCCTTGCTCTTGATCCTCTTTGGCAGCTATGGTTTGGTGCTCTTGAGACGCACAGAAAAGGATACGCTATGGATTGGTTTGGCAAAGGAAACGGCGCATCAGTTTGGTACACCGATTACATCGCTGATGGGATGGATAGACTATCTCAAGGAGCATCCCGGAGGTTTTAAGAGCAAAGAGGAATTTGAAAACATCATAAACTATATGACCACCGATCTCAAGCATTTGCGCAATATCGCCTCCCGCTTTGGCAAGGTAGGCTCTGTCACCAAGCTTGCACCTCACAATGTGCAACAGATTTTGGTAGAGGTGGTGGAATATTTTAGTAAACGCATGCCCCATCTTGGCTCTCGGATCGATATTCACTTGATCAGCAAAATTGAGGATATGCAGGTAATGCTCGATGTGGAGCTTTTCAAATGGACATTGGAAAACCTGATCAAAAACTGTGTGGACGCCATGAGCAAAAAGGGCGGAAACATTATCCTCACCGCAACACACAAGGAGCCCTGGATCTATCTGCACATCCGAGATGATGGCAAAGGCATCCCCAAATCCCAATGGAAACTGATCTTTGAACCGGGAATTACGACCAAAACCAGGGGCTGGGGCTTGGGCTTGAGCCTTGCCAAACGCATCATCGAAGAATATCATCATGGCGTGATCCGTGTGATCGAAAGTACGGTCAACGAAGGAACTACCTTCGAGATCAAACTTCCGGTCAATAACCAAACAAGACCATAGCAAGCTTTTCGAGGAGGCAAGAGATATGCCCATCGTGTTAAACAGAGAACAGATGCTGGCTCTGGACAAAAAGACCAGCGAGAGCTTTGGCATACCTTCACGAGTGTTGATGGAGACAGCCGGAAAAGGCTGTGCCGACTATTTACACAGCACTTGCCGCAAGTATATGCACGCAAGAGTAGCTATTTTTTGTGGCAGGGGAAATAATGGCGGAGATGGCTATGTAATTGCCAGATGGCTATATAGCTATGGGTATCAAATATCTGTCTATTATCTGGAGACTCCCTGTACTACAGAGGAAGCAGAGGTCAACCGCCAATTGTGCATCAAACTGGGCATAAACATGATTGATTTAAGCACAGAAAGCGAATGGCAGAGGTTGATGGAGGCTTCCACACACTTTTCAATGCTAATCGATGCGGTGTATGGCATTGGTTTCAAGGGTGAGATGAATCCACGAATAGCCAAACTCTTTGAGCACCTAAATGCTTTAGCTGCTTTTCGGGTAGCCATAGATATCCCCTCCGGGGTGTGTGCCAATAGTTCCAATGTGCGTTCTGCTTTTTGTGCTGATCTGTGCTTAGCAATAGAGGCACTGAAGTTTGGACATATCATTGGTGAAGGCAGAGAATATGCCAAAGCACATGCAGTGATTCCGATCGGAATCCCCAAGCGATACTATGAAGAACTTGCAGCAGCAATCTTGACCGATAAGCAAAACTACAGCTATCCTCATAGGTGCCAATTGTATAATAAATCTCATTATGGGCATGTCTTTATCTTTGCCGGCTCCCAGCTCTATAGCGGTGCCGCGTTGCTATCTGCCCGGGCTGCTCTACGCAGTGGAGCAGGCTATGTGCACCTGATGCAAAGACCAGAAATGAAAGGCTTTTACAATGCTCGCATTCCTGAAGTGATCTGTCATGATATCCCTGCTGCGGATGATGAACCGGATTGCGGAAGATTGGCACAACTGCTCTCTCCAGCAAGTGTTATCCTCTTTGGTCCCGGTTTTGGAAAAGACCCTTTTGCGCAGCTATGTCTCAAGTTTCTGCTTTGCGAAATGAAAGAACCCATGGTGATTGATGCGGATGGATTGGCTATCTTGGCTACATCGCGAGAGCTGCTGTCATCCTTAGCGGAGCAGCCGATCCTGCTCACTCCGCATGTGGGAGAATTTTTGGCACTTTGCACAGCGTCCAAAGAAGACTATCTCTGTGATCCGATATCCCATATCACAGCCTTTCAAAAACGTTATGGCACCAAGCTATTGGTAAAGAACCACTGTAGCATCTATGCCGGCGAGGATGGTATGTTTTTGTCCAATAGCGGAAATGATGGGCTTGCTACGGGAGGTAGCGGAGATGTCCTAGCTGGTATCATCGCTTCCTTTATAGCGCAAAAGATGGATATTGGTTCGGCAGCCATCAATGCCTCCTATCTCTTGGGAAAGACGGCAGAAGGGCTCGCCAAAGTTAAGAACACTCCGGCAATCTGCCCCTCGGATATAATTGATAAGCTATTTGAGAAAGAGAATGAGGATGATTTATGAGTCTCAAATCAATGAATACACCGGTCTTTTGGGCAGAAGGTCATCCCGGCAAACTTGACCCCAAAAGCTGGAAATTGGAAGTATGTGGCAATTGCCAAAATCCCCATGTCTATACCTGGGATGAACTGATGAAGCTGCCCAAGAGCTATTCGGCTTCGAGATTGACCAGCGTTACCAGATGGTCTGTATATGGTACATGGGGTGGTATCTTGTTAAAGGATTTGATAGCTCTCGCACAGCCATTTGACACGGTGCGCTGGGTACGTTTCTATTCCTACCGGATGATTTATGATACTTCCATCCCACTTACGATAGCGATGTCTGAGAGATCCATAATGGCGCATGAATTTGATTCTGAGGAACTTACGGAAGATTATGGAGCTCCCATCCGAGCCATAATTCCTTCATTATGGGGCTACAAATCCGCCAAGAGCGTGGTTAAGATCGAGCTGCTGGATTACTATATCCCCGGGTTTTGGGAACTGCGGGGCTATACAGATAGCGGAAAGATCGAGGCTGGTCCCTGTAGGGATATCAACGATAAAGGTAAGATTAAGCAGATTGGTGACGGCGAAGTAATTGAATTTGTCTAGGTTCAAGCAAGCAATACCCCCTTGATATTTTGCAAGTTCTTTACCATAACTTAACACAATGAAGGTAAAACACATGTAAAACGGATTTCACAGCCGCATGAAACGCGATACTGTAGTCCAAGTCGCCCTTGGTTTTGAGGAGCTAAATAGTCTGCGCTTGCGACTTGAACGCCAGATCGTTTTCTTGTAAACCAAGAGGTAATCATGATCAAAGTCTTATTTGTATGCATACACAATTCTGCTCGAAGCCAAATGGCTGAAGAGCTTTTACGCCGTGAAATGCCGGCAGAGATTGAGGTTTCCAGTGCCGGTTTGGAACCGGGGCAGCTCAATCCCATCGTTGTCGAGCTCTTATCCGAGATCGGAATCGATATTCAGGGTAAGGCAACTCGCAGCGTTTTTGATATCTTTCGCAGTGGCAAAAGCTTCAATTATGTGATCACCGTTTGCGATGAAAGCAGTGGTGAGCGCTGCCCGATCTTTCCGGGAGCGGTAAAGAGACTGCATTGGAGCTTTCCGGACCCCTCTGCCCTAGATGGTGATAGGGAAACCAAAAAAGCTGAAACACGTGAGATTATGCTCATCATCGAAGCCAAGATCAAGGATTTTACCGCAGAACTAAGGAAAATACTGGCTTCGTAGAACATCCCAACATAACCATTATCAAATCCTACTTGTGTAGACTATGCTTATTTGCAGAGCCTTATAGATATCTGAGCGTTTCTCTTTCTACCACTCCGGCATAGAGCTCGATGTATGGCTTTACGGGGCTGATGTTGATCTTGGGAAAAAACACTTCTTCGATCTGGAAAAAGCCAACGGAGGCATTCATTTCGACGGTAATGCAGATGGGTTTTTCGCTTCCTTTGGTGATGCGCACTTTTTGGATAGCTGAGGCGGAAGTGCGATGGATATCACCTACTTTGGGTTGCACAGAGAGAATACTGGGGATGCGGGCACGTCCCATTTCCATATCACTACCATCGCCAATGAGTACCAAACCCGCTTCCAATGAGTGTATTTTCCGGCTTGCCATGTGTCCAAAGATACCTTCCACGGCTACAGAACGGACAGCCATTTTGGTGAGGTAATCCTCGGCGGGATAGATCATTGCCACGATTCTATCGATGTAGGGAAGAGCCAATTGGATACTGAGATACTCATGCTTTTCGCGAGTGATAGCCATTCCCAAGTCATGCAGCATGGAGGCAAAGATCACTGCTACCAGTGAATCATCTGCTGTACCAATGCCCTCTTTCTCCAGATTCATCTCAATGCCTGCTTCGTGCAGAAGCTTGAACATCTTGATGGCATTGTAAGTTGCCTTGCGCATGTGCACAGGTCCGTGATCGTTGTATCCCAAGCGTTTGATCGATACTACATTGGCATACTCTTGAGCAGCTTGGATCTCGGGATCGGCAAAGATATACTCCATCGCCATGAGGGCTTTGCCACTCAGCATGGTAAGTATTCTTTCCTCAAGTCTCGTTTGTTTTACAGATCTATTCATCGTTGTTCCTTTGTCGTTTAATTTTGTTTACAACAATCCCATAGCTTTTGCTGATGGGGATTTATACTATAAGATAAGCAGCTTTGTAGTGGATACAAATATCAGATGCGACAAGTAGCAAAAAGCCCGGAACATATCCGGGCTTTTTGCTATAATTATGTCTGGAATCTTTTGTTATGCGATGGGCTCTACAGAGATGTATTTTCTGCCGTTTTTCTTGGTAGTAAAGACCACCTTGCCTTCGACGAGGCTGTAGATGGTAAAATCTCTGCCGATACCGACATTGGCTCCGGCATGGAACTTGGTTCCCTTTTGACGGACGATGATGTTTCCGGGGATTACTCGTTCGCTGCCATACTTTTTTACACCGCGATATTTGGGATTGCTATCCCGACCATTTCTACTGCTTCCAACACCTTTCTTATGTGCCATGATAACCTCTTTTTAGAACTGAATGTCAGTTACTTTGATATTGGTGTATTGCTCGCGATAGCCTTTCTTTACGCGGTAGCCTTTACGGCGTTTCATGTGGAAAATTATCAGTTTCTTACCTTTACCGTGTTCAATGACTTCGGCAAGGATTTTTGCGCCTTCTACTACGGGTTTACCGAAGAGGATCTCTTCTTCCTTGCGGATCATGAGAACCTGGTCAAATTCAAGGGCTTGACCCGGTGTCGCCGTATTCAGTAAGGGGACGCGTAGGATGGCGTCTTTTTCTGCCCTAAACTGAAATCCATTAATTTCAACGATGGCGTACATCTTATCTCCTTAGTATTTTGTCCAATTTATTAAGACTGAGAGAGCATCAAATTTCTAAAGCCTTATCTTGTCAACTGTTATATTTGGAAGTGATGTCATCCATGTTTGGAAGCCGGATCACTTTAAATTGCTCGATACGCAAGCTATGTTCTTCTATAAAATCACATTGGTCTTTGTATGCAGAAAAGATACGGTTGTTTAGCTTGATATGAGCCAAAACCTCTGGATTGACAACGATCCTGAGCTGGGTATCTTTGACGAAGTATTCGGCTCTGCTGAGCCAGCGATAAATTCTCAAGACGACAGTATCTTTGGATATCACTCTACCGCTGCCGTTGCAGCAGGGGCAGGTATCCGAATAGTTTGAGATCAGTGTAGAGCGCATACGCTTTCGCGTTATTTCTACCAAGCCCAGATTGGTAAAGTTATAGACCTTGTTCTTTGCCCGATCGCGATGTAGTCCATTGCGTAGAGTCTCCAAAACTTCTGCTTTGGCGCTGTCGTCGGTCATATCAATAAAGTCAATGATGATGACGCCACTGAGGTCTCGGAGTCTGATTTGCCTGGCAACTTCGGCTGCGGCTTCGATATTTGTTCTGCGCACGGTTTCGTCATAGCTGGTTTTGCCGGTAAAACTTCCGGTATTGATATCCACCGCCACGAGAGCTTCTGTCTGCTCGATCTTGATATTTCCACCGCTGGGCAGGTAAACCCGGGAGTGGAAGATGGTCTCGATTTTCTTTTCTATTCCCCAAGCATCAAAGATGGGGGAATCTTCTTTGTAAACTTCAATCTTCTTGTGCAAATCCGGAGAGCCGTCCGCGAGGAGCGATGTGATGCGTTTGGCAAAAGCTTTGTTATCGATCACCAGTTTGTCCACATGATCACCAAAAAGATCGCGGATGAGGTAGTTTTCCAGCGCATTTTCTTCAAAAACGCAGATCGGGGGCTTGGCATGTTTGATCTGTTTCTCGATTAAACGCCAGGTCTTGGAAAGGGCATTGTATTCATTGCGAAAATCGTCTTCTTCACAGCCCTCGGCTTCAGTTCTCACGATCAAGCCATAGCTGGGGTCCTTGAGTTCAGTAAGCAAAGTGCGAATGCGAGACCTTTCGTTGGGAGAAGAGATTTTGCGTGAAACGGCAATCTTGGATTTGTTGGGAAAGAGTACCAAGTACTTACCGGGGATGGATATCTGTCCGGTGAGCCTAGCACCTTTGGAGCCAATCGGTCCTTTGTGGATTTGCACCACGATTTCTTGACCGGGCTTGAGTAAGGCACCGATCTGTGATGAATCCATCTTATTCAGTTTTTTGGACGGACGCTCATGCTCAAAGAGGTCCAAGAAATCCAGCACAATATCAGAGTAATGCAAAAAGGCGGTACGTTCCAAACCGATCTCGATAAAGGCTGCACCCATGCCGGGTAAGACGTCTTTGACGATGCCCTTGTAGATATTACCAACGGGATTTTGCTGGTCTTTTTTCTCTACGAAAAGCTCTACCAAACGGTTGTCTTCCAGCACGGCTACACGCTTTTCGAGGGCGTGGACATTGATGATGATTTCGGTGCTAGTGGGGTTCTTTTTCATCTTAGTTTACCTCAAGAGGCATCAGATAGAGCCATTCTTGGGTAGGAAAGTGGCTGATAAGTCTTTCTCTGAGCGCATCGGCATCGAGCTTGGAAAGAGATGTAAATATACTGCCTAGTTTGAACTTGCTATCTTTGAACAATTCCAGCCAGCTCTTGGGAGCGGGGAAGTCCTGAGTGCTATAATCCTCTATTTTGGCAAGGGCTGCAGCCTTGGCAATGGCAGTGTTTAAGCCACCAATTTCATCGATCAAGCCATTTTCCAAAGCGGCTGAGGCAGACCATACTTTGCCTTGAGCAATGCTTTCAAGCTGGTCTAGTTCAATTTTCCGGCTGGTAGCAACGCGGTCTTTGAATTCCGTATAAACGCCTTCAGAATTGCGCCGGAGAGATTGCAGGAAGAGGGGATCGGTCTTGGAAAGGGGATCGTAGGCATTGGCGTATTTACCAAAACCCACATGTTGATTGCGGATTCCGATCTTGCGGCTCAAGCCTTCTGCTTCCGGAATCATCATCACTACTCCGATTGAGCCTGTGATGCAATTGGCATCGGCAACGATGTAATCAGATGCACAACTAATGTAATATCCTCCGCTGGCAGCGACCCCGCCCATGGATACAACGACTGGCATTCGCTTGCGTAAATGACTGAGCTTTTGATAGATGATTTCGGATTCGAGCGCAGAGCCTCCGCCACTGCTGATACGAAGCACCGCAGCTTTTATACCCGGTTCTTTGTCTATGGCTTCGATGATCTTTTGTACCTTGCTTGCGCTGATATTGGTATCCATTGTGGAGTTAGAACTACTGGAAATCGAACCATTGAGGTGGATAATAGCTATCTTATCCTTCTTGAGCGAGGGTAGCTTGGTGCTTTGATAATCTGCTATTGCTAGCATTTTATCACTGGGGATGCTTAGCTTTTCTTGCATCGCATCATAGCTCAAAAGCTCGTCCACCAAGCTCAATTCTTTGGCACTGGCAGGAGAGATAAAATAATCTGAACGCGTTTCCAAAAGGTTTTTGACGCTACTTTCATCAATTTTGCGCATCGTGGCGATATGCCGGATCATCAGTTCATAGCGCGGAGAAAGGGCAGATTTGATGTTTTCCATGGTACCAGTAGAGAGCGAGGTTTGGCTATAGGGTTCGCCTGCTCCCTTGTATGCTCCAGTCTGC
>Ga0209835_1001048_pt1 | contig 16209 bp, 11 predicted proteins | sample LakKivwa52mmetaG_FD_184138 | JGI IMG/M metagenome (GOLD analysis project Ga0209835, IMG submission 184138) | Anoxic lake water microbial communities from Lake Kivu, Rwanda to study Microbial Dark Matter (Phase II) - Lake Kivu water 52m metaG... | ecosystem: Environmental > Aquatic > Freshwater >...
ACTATGATGGTGAGACATTAATAACCTATTTAGGAGGAATTGATGGACTTGCCTCCACTCTAGGCAATATAAATCTTCAGTGGAAATCAGATATTATAGATGATGTTTTAATGGCTATCTATCAGGGAACTATTCGAGGGAGTACTGGTGATATTAGAAGTTTGTTTGTAAATACTGCTCAAACTCATATACCTGTAGGGTCAATGACTTATACTATAAGTGGTACTGCAACTAGTGTTGGTAGTATTAATGCTTTTGGGAGGACAATTCCTGTTGCTAATGCTGCTGCTGCTGCTGATATAGCAGTAAGTATTAGGACTGCACTGGGAACAACCCAAGCTACTAAACTAATAGGCTATACTATTTCAGGTTCAGGTGCTGATGTTATAGTAGCAAATAATTCTGCCGCATTTTCACCTCCGAACAGTAATAATATAACGGTTTCAGGGGCAACTGGGGTTTCTATTGAAGCAGAGGATATAACTGGAACAGAAGTAATAAATGGTGATTATAATACAATTACTTTTACTTATTCAGAAACTATACTGGGGTCTTCTCATACCCAATCTTATTATTTATCTACAGATTCCACCAAAGTGGATGGTTTTGGTAATTCAGTTTATTCAGATAGCTTAACTGAGAATAGTCTTATATTAAAAACAAAATCATTACGACAATTAGCTGAAGGTGATGGTTGGATTTCAGAGGAAACCAATAGCGCATCATTGACAATTAGTGGTACTCGAATTACCCCTACAATAACTGATCTTCTTTCCGGTTGGGGCACTATGGGTACAGACCAACAAGATGTCAAGATTCTTTTTGACCCTGAGTGTATTATGGAAGTTGCAGATGCTATGGCTGCAAAAAGGGCAGGAGATTTCCCATTTGTAACTTGTGTAACTGGTATTAAGGTATCAGATGGTCTAGCTACTAGCTCATCTGCTATAAATAGTGTTGTATCTAATCTGATACAGGCTAGATCAACCTACCCAACTTCTAATGGACTGGCTTATTACTGTAATGAGTTTAAGTTTAAGGATGATACAGGATTTTATTACTACCATACTCCTGTAGGCCATGTAGCCAGGATGTTAGCTAAAATTATAGACACTCGTTTAGGTGGTGCTGCACCTATGTTTACTAATGAAAATAATGTTGGTGGTCAATTACCAATCAGTCATTATGGACAAAAATATAGCTTTACCGCTGGTGCCCTAGACTCCTTGGATGCTAGTAACTTGAATCCAATTATTCATGATACTTTATATGGTACTATGATTACATCTCAAAAGACCGCAACATCTCCTATTAATTTAACAGATTGGAGTTTCTTAGGACATTCAATGGCTTTTGACCTATTTAAGGAAGAGATTCGTAAGAATGTAATGCTTCCTCAAATTGGTAAGTTAATTGATAGTGCTCATATGAGTATGCGTAAGGATCAGGCTCAGATTATTCTTGATAAGAGATTAAAGGGTGCAACAACTATTTGGGCAGATGGTAAGGTTATGGTTCAAGAAGTTAATGATGCTAGTACCCGTTCACAAAATAAGTTTGTTATCAAGGTACGGGTTAAGGTAAATCCCTATAGTGAGTATGTAGAGCTGGTGTTTAACAACATTGGTCAGACATCATCTGTTTAGTATTAAAAATATTGTAAAGTTACTATGAGGAGATAGACCTATATATCTCCTCATTTTTTTAGTTATACTAATTAAATGTACTGATATTGATTTGAAAGAATTAGGGCTGGGACAGCCCTATGTTAAGCCTGTGGAGAAAAAATCCTTTCATTCAGACAAATATCTAAATGAAGATTTTTCTGGGAAGCAGAAAGCCCCACAATCTTTAGTTGTGGGGTAGTTCACGAAAAAGAGGTAAGAAGCATATGGCATTTATGACAAGTTTAATTAGCAGTGGAGCAGATGCTTTTAATAATTTATTTGATGTGACTATTGATGGTATAGACACTATTCGTTGTATGGGTTTTACTCCACCAGAAGGAGAATTAAAAACATATAATGTCAGTTATATGGGTGTTTCTATCCCTAAGTTTGGGGCAAAAATAGACTTAAAACGGGAGTTTACTATTGAGTTTAGGGAAGCTGAAAATTATGGTGTATTACAGACCCTTACTACTTGGAAGAATTCTATAGCTATTCCTACAGGTGACGGGGATATTCTATATGGTGGACTAGCAGGAGCAGGTCGGACGGCTGCTGAAAAAACAGTTACTGTTAAAGCATATAAATCAGGAACATCAGATAGCTTAGCTGCCATTGCTCCTGCTACTCCTGGTTTAACTTGGACTTTTAATAGGGTACTTTGTATAGGAACAGGGAAACCAGCCTATACCAGAAGTGGTGGGGATAAACCACTGACTATTGAAGCAAAGTTTATATTTGCAACTTATACCTTATCATAAAAGAGGAATAAATAAATGGCTATTACAGCAGTAACAACATTAAAAGCGGCATTCGATACTTTCCCAAATCTATATGATGTTGAGGTTACATTCCCCACTTTTTCCCCCCACCCTAAGAAAGAATCTACCACTGGGATAGACTCAACAGCAATGGATAGTATTACAATCTTAGCAGGTTCTTGGAATGTTCGTGCCTCAAGTGTTACATTGCCTGAATTAACGGTTAATACATATAAAGTTGATTATAAAGGAATAGACCTTACTAGACCTAATGCAGAAATTACAGGTGAACGTAAGTTATCTATTAAGTTTAGGGTGGATGCAGATTATGCCCTTTATAAAAAGCTATTACAATGGAAACGGTTATATGGGCGGGATTCAGCAGAGGGTCAAATTTTAGATATAAAATCTGCTTCAGCTACTGGGGACACTGACCTAGTAAAAAAAACAGGCACTATAAGAATATATGGGTTAAAACCAAAAGGAACTTTGGATGATGCTAACAGTGCAGGTGCCCCTGATACTGCTGCAAGACCTATATGGACTTTTAATAAAGTAGCCTGTACAAAAATAGGAGTTCCTACCTTTGCTAGAGAGAGTTCAGCTATTATAGAGGTAGAAACCTCTTTTATATTTACAAGCTATTCATTAGCTTTTAGCTAAAGGAGAAATATTGATATGTCAATTAAACCCATTACTTTATTAGAGAATAATTATTTAGATGCCTTCCCTAATTTATATGATGTTAAGATCACAGCACCTTCAACTCTTACTAATGAATTATTACCCGCAGTAGCCCTAGTAACCGCAGCAGACGGAACCGTCACAACACCCGCAGTAGCCGCAGTAACATTAGCGATAGACACAAGAGGCCGTTTTTTGAATGTTCGTGCCTCAAGTGTTACATTGCCTGAATTAACGGTTAATACATATAAAGTTGATTATAAGGGAATAGACCTTACTAGACCTGGATCAGAAATTACAGGTGAACGTAAGTTATCTATTAAGTTCAGAATGGATGCAAATTATAACCTATTAAAAGCACTGAAGGCTTGGAAAGAAATTTATGGTACAGATACAGGGGAGGGAGAATTAAAGAGTGCTGCCTATTCAATTTCTACTACTACTCCTGCTCCTACTAATACAGGAACCATAGTTATTCAATCCCAGAAAAAATTTAGTGCTGATGATGAGAATGATGTTGTAAATGAGGATTTTTTTGATGATGTTGCTCAAAGTGGTACTTTTAATGATACATACCCTCAATGGGAGTTTACTGGGGTACGATGTTTGAAAGTAGGCTACCCTACTTATGCAAGAGATGGCTCAAGTATTATTGAGGTAGAGGCTCAATTTAATTTTGAGGGATATAACATAAAAATGGAAGAAGAAGAAGAAGAAGAAGAAGAAGGAGAAGGAGAAGGAGAAGGAGAAGGAGAAGGAGAAGGAGAAGAATAATAATAACTATAATTTTTTTTAATGTCTTCTCACTAATTATATATGTCAAATTGGGTTTCAACATTACTTTCTCATTCCAATAATAGAGCATTTAGCAATTTATTTGAAGTAATTTTAACTCCACCTCGTGGTATAAACGAATCTCCCTCAATAGAGAGTAAATATTTTATAGAAAGCATAGAATTCTCGGGAATGACTTCTATTAAAATAGATACTGAAAATTCTATGCGTACAATAAGACCTACAGATGCTTCAAAGATAACAAGAGCCTCTTTATCCTTTAGGGAAACTTCTGACTTAAAAATAACAAAGTTTTTAAGAAGGTGGATGGAAGAAATTTTTGATTTTAAGTCAAACTGTTATACCTCAAAATCCCCCTTTGGAAAAATAACAATAAACCTAGATTATACACCACAAGGCTCTTCTGTTAAAAAAATAACAATGGAAGATGTATTTCCAATTTCTTTAAAATTACCAGATTTTCAATGGAAAAACAGTACACCCTTACTTATAAAATGTGATTTTAATGTAAATATGGTAAAGTTTACTAAGTAGAACTAATTAAATATGAGTGCTAATTCTTGGGTCACTACTTGCTTAAATAATATATATACTACGGGATTCTCAAACTTATTTGAAGCAAACTTGACTATACCTAAAGATTTTATTCATTATGAAATTGGTTCTACAACACATAGTGGAATCAGCTTTTCCACTTCCCAAAATCAGATTCCAAATCAAGGGTCTCCCATAGAGAATTTACAATTTTTTATAGAGGGAATTTCCTTTATTGGAGAAGATGGTTTTTCCCTAGATTATGGAAATTCTATGAAGGTAATGTCCCTCTCAAAAATGAATAAAATTGATAAAGTTTCTCTTAGTATTAGGGAGTTTAGCAATTACAAAATTTGTTACTTTTTTCAAAAATGGATAGATGATATATATGACTTTGAAAATAATTGTTTTAGAGCTTACGATTTCTTACCATTAGGGGAATTAGAAGTTAAATTTTTTAATCCCGCAGCAGAAGAAGCCCCTTTTTCATTAAAAATGAAAGATATATTTCCTATATCGGTAACCTATCCATCTTTTTCTTGGAAAGAGGGTTCTGAACCAATTACTATCAAATGTGAATTGAGTGTTAATGATTTTGACTGGGGATTTTCATCTCCAAGTTCTCCAAGGAGTTCTAGTGGAGAAGGTGTAGCAAAAGAAGAAGATAGTAGGGGGTAAACTAATATGAGTATAGAAACAAATGATTTTAGTACGAGAAAAAATTACTTTGATGCTGTCATGACAGCAGATTTACCCACCTTCGTTTCTAATAATAGAAGACCTTTACGGGATTCAGAAGCTGTGAAACAAGTCCTAAAATTTTTACTTTATGGGCAAAGTGGGGATGGACAAAGAGAGTACCCTGATTACAAAGGAATAGTATTTCCCTATTTAGGCAAGCAAATAGATGAATCAAAAAGACAAGATTTGATCAAGGATATTAAAGAGGGATTATCACGGTATACTACTATCAGATTGGTAGAAACAAATGTTACAAGAACAGAAGACTTCAAAGGGTGGAGAATACATGTTACTTACTTAAATGATAAGGATAAATCCCTTGATACAATTGACAATTTCATAGCTCTTGATTAATATTAATTTTAAATAATTACTAATTAAACATGAAACAATTTGATACTGCAAGTATTAAGTCCAGACTAATAGCTGCTCTTACAGGTAAAGAAGGATGGGGGCAAATTTTAACCGATTCTGCCACTGCATCTTTATTTGGAGCATTAGCTGAGTCTGAGTCTGAGTTAGTGAGATATTTTGAATATCTTTTACGAGAAGCCAAATGGCAATATGCTCAAAATACATCCTCTTTACTAACTGAAGCTGCATATTTAGGATATTTCCCTGTACGAAAACAATCTGCTATAGGGGAAGTAACTATTTCCCATGATGCTCTTCTGAATACAGCAGATTTATCACGAAGTGCATTAGAGGATTTTTCTTCATATATTGGACCAACTATAAATATTCCTATGGGGACAGCTATTTTATCTTCTAATGGTTTATTTTATGTAACTGTGAATGGAGTTTCCTACACTAGTGGATTAAAATATATTGATGTTCCAGTAATTCAGGGAATAATTCAATCAAAGAGTATTACTGTTCTAGGTAATCCATTTGAAATTGTAGGCATACCAAATAATGTTTCTTCTGGATTTGTAGAGGCAGCTAATAATGATATATCTAATAGATTTTTTTCAGTAACTGTTCAAGTTCCAGGGAGTGTTCAATCTATTCCTGTTTCCATAAAAGAAGATATTTACTTAGCCCAACCCAATGAATATGCTTGTGAAGTTGTAACATCAAAGGATTTTTCTACAGTATCTGTGATGTTTGGAAATGGTGTTGCTGGAATACAAATTCCTGCCAACTCAATTGTTACAATTAACTATATTTATACTCTTGGTGAAAATGGAAATGAAAGTAATAGCTATGTATTAACTAGGTTCTTTAACACGTCGGAAGTAATTAGTTCATTAAATATGACTAATTTTGGGGCGGTATTGGGAGGTAAACGAGAAGATACTCTTGAGGAGGTTCGTAATAAAGCTCCTCAACAATATTTGATAGATGGGTCAATTGTTACTGCCAACTCTTATAAAAAAATAATTGAATCATTACCATATATCAGGTTGGCAACAGTATTTCAAACATCATATACAAATTCTATGACACAGAGTACAGATAGTGCTATTGTTTATTCGGCATTATCCTCATTAGGAACGACTCCTCCTAGTAATATTACCTCCGACGTAAATCTTTTATTAGAAAATAAAATATCCCCACTAGATTATGTAGTATATGAACCATTAAAGTTCTTGCATTTAAAAGTAAATGTCAAAGCAAATGCTCCTATTCGTGTAGCAGCCAATATTAATGCTTTGGTAAAGGGGATGTTATACACAAAATATAATATTCATCAACAACTGTTTAAACAAAAGTTTGATAATTCTCTAGTAATATCAGATGTAGTCTCATATGAACGAAACCTAGTGAATGTGGTGGTTCAAACTGAAGCAGTCTGTGATTTACCTGCTGGAAGTTTCATTGTTGATCCTTCCTATCCTGGTTATTACAAAAGTGAGTTTAGTTTTGATCGTAGCTATACTCGAATGGCAGGATTCTTGGAAGGTAAAACGCATTGCTTAAAAATAAATATTGAATTTCTCTGTGAGTCTTGTCTGGATAGTTCTCGAACCTTATTTCTCTTTCAAGATTTGGAACAGAATCAATCCTTATCTTGTAATTTTGGAGTTGCAGCAGGTACTTCAGGAGGGAACTTTACCATATGTGGTGAGGATGTTACTATTGGAAGTGAATATATTACAAATCCAATTATATTGGCAACTGCTCTTTACAATAAAATCATGGGGATCACTAATATTACGGATCACTATACTGTCTCCAACCCTAGTGCAGGAGTATTAACTATTTCCCCAAAGACTGAGGGTACACAGGCTGCTACTATATCGACAGCAATTATTGGTGTAACTATCCGAAAAATTGAAAATGTTTCATATTATGTTACTCAATACCCTTTGATTACAAAAATAACTGACTACAATTATGTAATAAATAATATCTTGAATTCAGCAGTAGCTCCTTTCAGAATTACAGAAGAAAATAGTTCAATTGCTAATCGTGCGGGAACATACATTCCATTCAAAGTAAACCTAGACTATTATAGTCTTTTTACTGCTGACCATGATGTTACACCACTAGCTTCTGGAACTCTTTCTATCCCTGAATATTTGGATCAAGATAATGTCTACTTAGGGTTTAGTAATCATACAGCTACGGAGTTAAATGCTAATGTACGAATTCAAGTCATGGCTATTCCTTTCTCTTCTGTAGTGGAGGGTTATTATCCAAATAATATTATTCAAATCAATGAAGAAGATATTACAATAGAAGTTACTTAATCTGAGAAAATATGAGGGGTATAATAATTGAGTGATTTATTTTTAATTGAAAAATATGGAACAATCCCTGCCCTTTCAGAACTACCTGAAGGTTCAATAATACTCAAAAAAGACTCAGATATTATTTCTACTAATGAAACTACCCAAGAGGAGTTATTCAGAGAAGTAATTCGGTCTCAATCCGATTATATTATGGCTCTTGATCCTTTTGAGCATATCCATAGTTTATTAAAGAATGAAGCCTATCGAGCTTTTTGTGATGCTTTCATAGAAGAACAACAGCATTTTATAGATTATTCCAATAAATTAAAAACATTTTATGATATAGATTTCTATGATGGGGATCAGAGTGCTTTTCTAGGTAAAATTGATCATCTTGTTAATTTTTTGGATATTAGCTTACCCCGATTCTTTGAAAATTACACCAATGCAGATGTTAGTAATACTTTAGATATTAGTAGAATCAATGATTTTTATAGGAGAATAGTAAAAAAAACATATCTAATGCGTAGATGGGCAGGAACCCTCTATGGATATAATCTTCCAATTAGGTTGCTGGAGCGGGATGGCTCTGTTCTCATTGCTATGAAGTACCCAACACTAGGGAATGTAACTCCTTTTACTAATCGAATATTTAGATTGGTTAACACATCCTCCCTTCAGAAAGCCCTTCCTTCTGTAATGGGGACAAAATTTCCTAATATTCAAGGAGTATCCGGAATAAAGAATATTTCACAAATAGGTAATTTATTAGCATATAAAATGGATATGGGATTACAATATGATTATGGTTGGGATGATGAGACAGCTATGGCTCCCAGGGAAGGGAATAATTACTCACCATATAAGTTTGATCAATCAATGTCCATGTCTTCTGCAGATAAACAATTATTCTTAGAAATGACTCTTGATAAATTATTATACCATACCAATTCAATAGGAACTTCCCAATGTCTATTAGATACCCCCTTTTTGAGGGCAATAGGAACATTATTACCTATGGTTCAAAGGGCACAAGATAAGGTGAGTGTAGGCTCTCAATTGACTCTGGTAACATCTAAAGATGGTAAATTTAATACATTATCCGGGGATACAAATTATTCACATCCTAGTATTCATGCCAAATTTCAAGTTTTTAAGTACAAGAATGATCGAATAACATTAGGGTGGGACTTCAATAATATATACTCTATCAAAATAGGTCAGGGTGGTTTTAATACTCCAGACATAGATAACTATGTATTTGTTCCATCAACCGAAGACCCTGCAGATATAACATATCAAATACCTACCAACTTACAAAATCCCATCTTTCAAGCTGTAATAGGGAGTTATGAAAAATATGATTTAGGAAACTACAATTTAGTTACTACTGCCATTCATCAAAAAAATATTGCAGCTACTTCTACTGCTACTGTCCATATAAATGGATCACGAAGAAAAAATAATCTTAAAGTTACCCGAGTTACTTTACTAGATCAGTATATAACCCCGGAATCGGTTTCTATTGGTGTAGATTTTGATTATGAAAAACCTGTCTTTTCTGTAAATTCTCTATCATCAGAGATAACTTTTTCCCTTATAGTTTGGGGTGATGATGGGGTAGGGACTTTCAGTATAGAGACTGTACCAGGAGGAACCACCCCTGTCAGTGTAAGAATAGGGGAATTAACAATATCTGTAGAACCATCATCAAAAGAAAAAGTAGCTGAGGATATAAGTGAGGATATAAGTTCAGAATATTGGTCATTTTCCAATGAAGGGGCTACTATAAATGTTATTACAAAGATTATAGAAAAGCACCATAGGTTAGTTCTTTTTCAAAGGGAAAATAAGTTCAAGGGGGTAGTTGATACACTCTACAGATGGCAAGAGCAAAATTCGGAGGGGGATTATAAAGATTTTGACAATATGACTGTACCTTATGAATATACTACAACCCCTGATTTAGAGGGGTATGCTGGAAAAGTTAATTCCTCTATGGTTTATTTATTACCCTTAACATATCGGGATATTATTTCTGAAATTGAGGATAATTTAGAGGGGTGGTGGGAGATGTCCTCTATAGAGGATACTCTGGAGTCTCAAAATGATTTAACATTATTTGGAACTCCTATATCGACTTCTGGATTAAGGGGAAATGCCTATACTTTTAATGGTAATGATCAATATGCTACAATAGATTCATTTACACCTACATTGAAAACACTATCCTTTTTTTACAAAGGGACAGATAGTGGAGCTTCTACCAGCACTTTGGCTACTTCACATCTTTTAATAGGAAGAATGTTAAGTAATAATACTCAAATGGCTTTTGGCACTTACATAGACTCTAATGGAAAATGTGTTTTTAGATGGGGGAATGGGTCCGATGTGTTACAGACTTTAACTTCTCAAACCAGTATTAATGATAATCAATGGCATTTAATAACTTGCATACATACAGGAACAAAGGCTTCATTGTATATTGATAAAACAATGGAAGGAGCTGTAATTACTACTCTTACAACCAGTAGCTTAGGAAAGTTTTATTGCATGTTGGGGGGGAGTTCAGGTTCAGCATATACTGCTGGTCAGCTACAAGATATTAGGCTGCATAGTAGAGAAATATCCATAAAAGAAATTATTAAAATAAAAGATTATAGTGCACTACTGGAAAATGAGTTCTTGAACTCATTTAATAAACCAAGTATGGCTCATATAGATTCTCCTTCTGGTAAAATATATATGAAGTTTCAATATGATGCTTCTGGTATTCTAAAAGATAGATTATCTATCCATACTGAAAATATTACTGAAGAAGTTAAATCAACATATGTAAAATATTCAGTAGGAATGAGTACAAATCAGGTTGCTATTTCAGAATTGGGTTTATTTGATATAAATGATACAATGATGGCTTATGCTACATTCCCACCAATAATTTATAACCCAAATCCTCTATCAGATTTGACAACAGATCAAGTTATAGAAACTTCTTTTCACTCTGCTTTCAATCTGTTAATTCAAAAGTGAAAGTTCCACACTAATTAGGTATGGCATACAACTCATTATCAACAGGTGCAGCACAACAAGTTTCGATCTACCCTTTTCAAACCCTTTCTTCTGTTTATGCAAATGAACTTTTATATGGATTATTTGAACCTGGGGTATATAATTCTAGGATTTCTCTAAGAGATGGCATAGATAGTTCTATTCTACGAGTAGATATTCATGCTGGAACTACCTTATTATTTACTAGAATTCACGCCAATCCAGATGACCACACTAAGACCAATATTGTAATAGGAAAAATAGTTGTTACATCTGATGATTACATAGAGATTTCTAAAGAATCAATATGGAAAAATACACCCGCTTTTACCAGTGCACCAAAACTTTATATAATTGCAGACTGGAGATACAACATACTCTCCAATACTGAACGCTATGTAAACTTTTCTATTGAAACCAGCTTAACTACTTATAATGCTAATTTAAATACTCCAAATACTCACCAATTATTAGTTGCTACATTATCCAATCATCAATATTATGTGGACCATTATTCTACTAATAATTCTGATTTAACAAATTATCATATTTCCTATGAGACTCAAAGAAACAGAAATGTCCTATCCCGTCTATTCCTAAAAAATGATAATTTTAATTTGGTATTTAGCTCTGATGGGTCTGAAGTAGAAGTATACTCCGGTGTATCCATTACAAATGGTAGTATATATTATATAAGTGATCATATTCATGTGCTTGCTGCGACGGGGATTGACACCTATATCCCAGATAAAAGAACTGGTTTAATAAAAAATGTTAGTGCTAGTTTATCTAGTTATTATCAAGTAGATTTTCTCCGATTGAAGACAGATATAAATACTTTAATAACCTCTCCTGTCTGGGAAAGTTTTCTTGTTCCTGCAACAGTTTCCGGAGGAATAAATGGTAATTTCTTAGATTATACAGATCATAGTACAATAGTAGCCAACATATATAGCTATATAACACAGTTCAACTTTCTTTTACAGGATGATGGTCTAACCCTTTTGATTGCTGTTCGACCTAGAAATGAGCTACCTCCTTTATGGCCAGAACATTGTATTATTGTCAAAGATTCTCCATTAGATTTTTCTCAAGGGAGGAGTACATATAGTAGATTTAAGTTACCAGTAATAAATTGCTCAGATATTGTATATGAGGACATTCCTACCTAAGTAATCAGCTAGTAAATATGGAGGATAATATTTTTATGACAAATAATATTTGGAAATTGGATTGGAATCCACAGGGGTTAGTAGAAAATTTTATATTAAATACTAAGGGAAAAAATTCAGGAGATATTATTTCTTTAAAACATTCTTTTTTCAAGAAAACAGGAATGATGGCTATTCTTTCGACAGGGCAACCTCTAGTAGTTTCAGAAAACAATAATGATGCAGATATTATTTTATATAACTACAATTCAAGATTATCCTCCATAGTTGGGGAACCTATATATAGTAATGTAAAAATTCAATACCGGGCTGTAGGACAACTAATCAACATGACAACAATTTTTATTGCTGATATTTTATCCTCTGATTCTTTTGGACAAGATTTACATCAAAATTCTTCTGTTGAGCACTACAGTATTGATACTGCTATTACATCTACTCAGGATTTGTATTCAGAGTACACAAGAGTTAGAGATTACCTAGAATTACCAAATGGGTACATTACTAATACAGAGGTAAAGGTAGATGCACAGTCCCTGGAACTAGGTAGATTTTCTCTCAAATCTGGTGATATTTCTACATCAGAAAAAGAAATAAGTTTATCCTGTTCTGAAAATAAGTTCTATTATAAATCATCGACTCAACAATGGATGAGGTATGTTTCCTCTATTCGAGAGGATAAACCTGTATTATCCTTTGGAGAAAAAGATACCCCTGCTGGTTCAATTCCTATAGTATCCTATGGTGATAAGTCATTATTAGTGTCTGTTGATTGGTTAAGGGCTGACCCAAGTACTAAATCAGTAAGTATTAATAGAATCTCTTCAAATGAGATAGTAACCCCTTATTTGCATACTAACAGAATAAAGTTTGGAACATTTTTAGTTGGGTTGGATGATCAAGGTAATTTGAATATAGGTAATTCTATTTTTATTAGTAAAGACTATAGTTATATGAAAATTGGTGATTTAGTTTTAACACAGGAAAAGCTAAAGAAATTAAATACAATTTTAGAAGCAGGGAGTTAATCAGATATGAGTTACTTTGAGTATCAAATAAATGTGGATTTATTTAGACCCTCCAATATTACTTCAGATATGACTTATAATGAGTCCACCTCTATTCCTAAGTATCCTATGGAGGGAAGTTATATAAATAAAAATTTCTTCAACTTAGCTAAATCAGCGGTTGATAATACTACACGAATAAAACTATTGGAAGGACTCCCTAATACTGTAGAATCCTCTAGTAAGGGATACATTTTGTATAATGGAAAACGGGAGGGTGATGGTTACTTCTATGGAGGAAAATCCTTTGTTGCATTAGGTGATGGGGACACCTTTGCATTACCTCATACATTAGGGACAGGTGGGGAATCTAGGGCCTTTAGGATTGCAGCCGGTTCAGGTATCAAATATAGTAGTCCTGGAACAATAGATACAACCACTACCCTTTATAGGACAGTTTCTTTCAATACTGGTGGAAGTGCCTTTCAAAATACAACCACTCTCCTGTCTTATATGCACGGAAAATTACAATTTAATACAAAATCAGATACTGAAACCATGTCTATCACGGGGAATGTTCAGTTAAATACCTTTCCAGATTGGGAAACCACCTTTGGTAATTTAACCAACGCACCAAAATCATTTTGGATTTTTATCAATGAAGGGTATCACCAAAAAGATGATGAGGGTACTACTATAGCTAATGGTACATCCTATGTGAACTCTGATGGAGTAATTATAGGAAGGAAATGTACACTCAGTACTAATATTTCTAAGAACCTGAATGAGTTGGTATCAGCTATAAGAATTGCAATCAATGCTCAATTTCCAGATACTGTTAATGCAGGGGGAGTTTCTGTCACTGTAAATAATACAATTAAAATTGATAATTTTAATACAGATAGGGATAATGGTGGTAATTTTCAAATTACTTTTGAAAAGGATATTGTAGGGGATGGGGGAAGTCCTGGTATTCTTGAGTGGTTGGGTTGGCTACCCTCTGGGGGAACTAGAGTAGAAGCCTATAATTATCAATCTATTATAAATTTCTATACAGATAGTACAGCTACTTTCCATATGGGTATTTTAGGTGTAGGTCCAAGTATTGAAATTGCTATTAAAGACTCCAATGCTGATTCTGGAGGATTATCTGGATTCATGACATCATATAGTATGTCTGGAAAAATAGGTTTGAATTATCATACTAGACACCCATTGGAATCCTACTCTAAAGCATTGAACTATGGTGGAGACATGTGGGTTCGTGACTTAAATGTCAGAAATATCACAATATCTGGGAACTCTTCCTTAACGGGGATTACTTTGGTAGGAACAGTAAATTTTGGTTCTCTAAGTGGAACAGGAAATATTGCTGTTGATGGTACAATTACAGCGGATAGTACAATTACAGCCAATGGAAACCTGACTGTTCAAGAAGAAGGGACTGCCAGTTTACTTGGACCTGTCAATATTTCAACAGGAACCGGAGACTTTGCAACTGTAATAGGTACAAATAGTTCAGATATTCTAACTATTAATAGTACCACAGGATTTAATGGTCCTTGTCAATATAATAATACTGTGGCTATTGGGGGTATGAGCTTTAGTAATAATAATACTATTACTGGAGTAAGCTCTGCTATTATCACTACTGCCAATATCACTACTGCCAATATTAATACATTAAACTTTTCTGGAAACTTACAAGTATCTGGTACAAATAGACAATCTGGAACATTTAATTCAGGTAGCACCAATCCTCCATTATTTGAACACGGTAGCAATACAGGTGGGAATAATATAATGAATTATGATGGTGACTTCAAAGTTGTCACTCTAACTACAATAGGAAATTTATATGTAAAAGGAACAATAGCTGCCTCAGGATCATTTTATGGAGGAACTACTAATCCTACCGCTAGTACTAGACTTAATTTTGATGGAGAGTTTTATGCTACAGCACTCTATGCTCCTTCCACATTGAGTTCTGAAACTACAGTTACTTTATCCTGTGATACTGAGGGAAAAATTATAAGGACTCCTTCAGACAGAAGATTAAAAATCAATATTGAAGATATTCCCTATGGTCTTGATACTATTCTCCAATTACAGCCAAAACGATTTAATTGGATAGAGGCATCAAATATGGGGAATAAAAAGAGTTTAGGTTTAATAGCTCAGGACATCTTAGATATTATACCTGAGGCTACAAACGGAGAAGAAAGAACTTATTATGGTATTGATTATCAAAAAATAGTACCTATTTTAATACGAGCAATACAAGAGTTAAATAATAAAATAACCAAATCCCCTATAACTAATTAGAAGAGGCGAAATATAAACAATATTTTATGAGGAGCTGTATTTTATGAGCTACATTCCCCATCATGGAGATACATATTTACTTGGTGATAGAAATCAATTAGGATATTCCCTAAGTGGTGTTCATTATTCTCTAAATCCAAACCTTTGGATGATGGCAGATGTAGCTATCGAAAGTGGTTGGATTGTTTCTACTATCCCAGAAATAAACCGAAGAATTACTATCGCTGATAAAGAAGATATTACTGCTATTTTAGGTATAGCTTTGAATAGTACACCCGATGGATATACAAGTACTGTTACTAAGTCTTCAGTTTCTTTAACTTCAGGGTCTACTACCTTCACTGTTTCAAGTAATACATCATTATTTGTTGGGATGATGGTTACGGGAGGGAATATTCCAGATAATACATATATTATTGGAATATCTGGGACAACTATTGAAATAAATAAGTTTATTACAAGTACAGAAACGGTCACCCTAACATTCGGAGCTTCAATTGAAGTTATGTCTCATGGTTATTTAGCATCTGAAACTCCTATTTTTGAAGAAACAGATATTGGAAAAGCCTTATATCCAGCACCCTATGCTTATACTGATTATGATGTTCCAGGTACTACGGGAGGAACAACCCCTCAATTAACTACAGATCGTGGTTTTGCAGCTACGGCGGGAATACCACTTATGGAGATAGGGATTGTAATTTCCCCAACTACATTATTGATTGATATCAATGGTGATTCCCGAGGTGCTACAGGATTGGTACAAATTTCATTCCAAGCCGGAGAAAATATTA
>Ga0209835_1001052_pt1 | contig 16188 bp, 25 predicted proteins | sample LakKivwa52mmetaG_FD_184138 | JGI IMG/M metagenome (GOLD analysis project Ga0209835, IMG submission 184138) | Anoxic lake water microbial communities from Lake Kivu, Rwanda to study Microbial Dark Matter (Phase II) - Lake Kivu water 52m metaG... | ecosystem: Environmental > Aquatic > Freshwater >...
CTAATATTACCATTATTTCACCGGAGCCACTATCTCACAGTGAAATCAGGCGTAAAGAAAAGCAGCTTGTCAGAAACTTGGCCTTAGAATGGGGTATGTAAATGAGCTTAAAATATACCAATTCAAATGATGACAGTATCACATTTGATGGCACTACTTACCTGTTAATAGACTTTGAGGGTTTAGGGGGCATTCCGACCAATTTACAGTTGCAGAAAGCCCCCTTTCAGGATGGGTCATCTTATATTGATTCACTGTTAGAAGATAGGGCTATCAGCATTGAAGGGGTGTTAGTCGGCAGCAATGTTGCCACCCTTCGCACTAATATGATGAATGTTTTTAATCCTAAACTGTCAGGGACTTTGCAATATACTTACGATAGCTTGAATTATTCCGTAGATGTTTATATAGACCAGCCGCCTGTATTTTTAAGCGGCACTCAAAACAAGGGGCCGGCATTCCAAAGGTTTACCCTCTCACTAATTGCACCTGATCCGCTCTGGTATGCACCTGCTACAATCTACGCTTTATCAGCAAGTTTTAGCGTAACCAACGCAGGCGACGTGGCCTGCCCGGTCGAAGTTATCTACGAGGCTGACGGGGCAGCTATTGTTGACCCTGTAATCACAAACAGCACGACCGGGGAGTATATTAGCCTGGATTATACTTTAGCAGACGGGGCTGATTTGTATATCAATACGGCCTTCGGTAAGAAAGAGATTAAACTCGTTGCCGATAGCACTAACCTTTATCAGTATTTAGTAGTAGGCTCTACGATGTTCTGGTTAGAGCCGGGAACACACACCATAACGGTTGAAGTAACAAGTGGCACGATTGCCGGGGAACTTCGCTTATACAATAGATACTTAGGGGTATAACATGACACGTAACCGATTCCTACAACCGGAATTTCCGGCAAAAATAACTAACTGGCCTACGCCTGCCGAGGCAGAATCGCCAAAAGTATCTATAGTTGTCTATGAACAAGACTTAACCCCGGTAGCTGAAATAGAAGACTACCTTGCGCTTAACTTTATTCGCAGGTGGTCAAAGCCGGGTGAATTTGAAATACAGATTAACAGGCATAGTCTATTCGCTGACGAGCTGACTTTAGGCCGACTGATTGTAATAGATGGCATGACAAACAAGTGCGGTCTTATCCGGCATCGTGAAATAGTAATGAATCAGAACGGCAAGGCATCGGAGATTTGGTCTATAAAAGGTTACACTTTATCACAGATAACAGAGCAGAGAATAACCGTCCCGCCTGATCTTGATTATGATGTAGTAACTGACGCGGCTGAAACAATTATGAAGGCTTACGTCAAGAATAATATTACCGAGCCACAAAATGACCCTTTTGACGAACGCTCTATTGACATTGTCCAAATTGCTACAGACGCAGGGAAAGGGTCAAGAACACGCTGGCAGACACGCTACAAAAACTTAGCGCAGGAATTAGAGCTGATTTCTATCTGGTCAGGGCTGGGTTGGGATATTCGCCCAAACCTCACGACCGAAAAATGGATATTTGAAGTTTACGCAGGTGTTGACCGCTCAACAGCACAGACCGACCGAGCGCCGGTAGTATTTTCGGTGGATTACGACACTTTGGCAGAATTGAGATATTTACAATCGGTCAACGACTACAGGAATTTAGCTTACGTGGCCGGACAGGGCGAGGGGGCAGCAAGGGAAATTGCCCGTGTTGCCGGTGACAGCTATGAAGCGGTTAGGATTGAATCAACCGACGACCACTGGAACGCCGGGACGCTTACCGATGTCCAGGCGGTAGATGATGAGCTTATATTAAGTGTCGTAACCCCTGCCGGGGTAGATGTTGATAGAACGGAAAGTTTAGCAACTCACTGGAATAACTACGCTTACCTCGACGGGCTGGCTGCTGACGGTGATACTCTAATTTCAGTTAGGGAACCGATAGAAGCTGGCTCACAGTTTTACACTTCAGGCACCGGCACTTGGACGGTTCCCGATGGGGTTTATCTCATTGACTTGCTTGTTGTCGGTGGCGGCGGTGGTAGGGGCGGCGCAGGCTATGGTGGTTCCGGCGGTGGCGGTGGCGCAGGTGGGCTTATATACCTTGAAGGTGTAGCAGTTACACCCGGTCAGACATATAACTACGCTGTAGGTGAGGGGGGGCAGGCAGGGTCAACAAGCAATGGCTCCAACGGCGATAATTCATCTTTTGGAAGCTATACAGCGAATGGCGGCGGCGGCGGCGGGTTATCAGGTACATACACTGGACGAAATGGCGGTTGTGGTGGTGGTGGTGGATTCGGGGCGAGCAACTTAGCGGGCGGCTCACGAACTCAACCCGTAGAGACAGGTAACTATGGCAATAACGGCGGCGGGGGCAATTCAAGTTATCCTGGCGGTGGCGGTGGCGCAGGCAGCGCAGGTGTTAATCGTTACGGTGGCGCAGGGTTGGTTGTTAAAGGCACTACCTACGCTGCTGGAGGCGGGCCAGTCGCCTCATCTGTCCCCAACTCTGGTAACGGCACAAGGGACGATGGCGACGATGGTGTTGTCAAGATATGGTGGGCTGCTCAAACAGGAACAGGCTACCGTATATCACAGCCGCTTAGTCTTAACACCATTGTAACGGCGGCAGATTCGGAAATAACTATTGCTAAAGTTGAGCCAGTAGGTTATGACGGCACGGCTAAAGTTTATGCACAAGTAACAAGCAGTACAAGCGTCCCGGCCGTTGATTCGCCTTCGTGGGTCGAACAGACAACTGGCAGCGCTATTACTGCGATTACGCCGACTGAAAGTTACGTTGGTAAATACCTATGGATTATGCAGGTTATCGAGATTGCAGTTATAAATGACCCGTCACCTTACTTTACGTCAATCGTTGTCGATATTGACGATGTCGGTATAACTTACTACGAACCGGAAGGGGAAAGAACTTCACCTGCCCTTGCTTTAGAGGGTGCAGTAAAGGCAGCGCAATCTTTAATCACTTGGAGCGCAATAGAACCTGCGGGAACGGACTTAACGATCGGATGTGCTGTTAATACAAGTTCAACGGTAGAGCCGGCTGATGAAGATTACACCGAAGCAACAAGCGGCAGCTCGATACCGGGGATAAACACTAACGACGATATGAGTGGGAAATATCTCTGGGTCAGGCAAACTTTGGAGGCTGACGCTGACGATGATGCTACGCCTCGATTAGATAGTTTATCGGTTAGTGTGCTGGGGTCGGAGCTATCAAATAAGATAGATGACTGCGTATTCAACCCTGATGACACTATCACGGCTGACGGCGAGGCGCACCAGGTAGAAGATGATCAGCGGGTTATGTTTATCAAAACAGGCGCTAACCCTGCAGAAATAGTTGATTCACAATGGTATTACGTGGTAAACGCTGGCGAAGGCGACACTTTTCAAGTTTCTGAAACAGAGGGCGGCAGCGCGGTTGAGTTTACCGGCAACGCTACTTATACAGGCGAATACTACGAAGATGTATCTGTCTTGCCAGTAGGAATTGAGCGTTATGAACTATTCGTTGACGCGCGGGACTTGGCAGACGATGAACACCTGCCCGGACGCGGTAAAAGGAAATTAGCCGAACATATCCAGACGGCTTTTTTAGAAGGGCAAATTTTAACTCAATCTATGTTTAAGTTGGGCGTTGACTACAACTTAGGCGATACGGTAACGGTTCAAAATGAGGACTGGAATGTCGGTGTTAATTCACGGGTTACGGAAGTGCAGGAAAGCTGGGAATCGAAAGGTTACGATATACGGCTAACCTTTGGCAATCAGATACCGGATTTAATTAGTAAATTAAAAGCAGCTACAAGCGGGGCTGATAACGAGGTCAGGAGGTAACAAATATGGCGGTGACGGGTTATGATTTAGTAGCAATATTAACAGATTTAAACGGCAAGCCAATCCCACAGTATTACGATTCCATTGACGAAGAATTTAAGCCCTTAGTAGAGGGTGCTGTTTACGGGGCGGCTGACACTGACAAGCCGGTGGCAGGTGTATATACCGGACAGCCTTATCTATCTATTGCTACTCAAAGGCTTTGGTTATGGGATGGAGCGGATTGGGTGGAGGTGGTATAAATGGCTTCTACTAACCAATTCGATGTTATTACTTATATCATGGCCAAAAAATACGCTGACCGGGTTGGAATGTATATCAACCCGTCGCATAATTTCGCTGATGATACCGCCAGAAATGTTTATTTTGCCGCTAATGAGACTGAAGTTGTGCTCGGGATGTTTATTATTCAGGCCGGAGCTCTCTTAAAGCTACTTGAGACTGATTACTCCGATAATGATAGCTGGCAGGATATATCGCCAATTATTAAGGGGGATAAGGGAGATACCGGAGTTGGTGGCGAAGGTGTTGCCCCCGGTGGAACGGCAGGGCAGGTTTTGGCTAAGGCCACTGAGGCTGATTATGACACTGAATGGGTAACACCAGCGGCGGCAGATGTTACCTATAATAACGCTGTAAGCGGGCTCACTGCTGATGATGTGCAGGATGCTATAGATGAACACACGACCAACACCACCACCGCACACGGCGCAGTATCAACCGCAACTGCTTCTAAAATTATTATCAGGGATTCTAATGGCAGAGCAAAAATAGCTGACCCTTCCGCAAGCGATGATATAGCCAGTAAAGGTTATGTTGACGGACTACCTCTGCACGGATTCAGGAACAAAATAATCAACGGTAACTTTGATATATGGCAGAGGGGTGTATCGTTCACCGCAACAGGTTATACTGCCGACAGGTGGCGGTTAGCATTAGGCACATCTGCCGCAGTTACGCTGACTCGTGAAGCGTTTGCGTTGGCAGGGTTGACGGGTGAGCCGCAGTATTCGCTTAAACTTAACCGAACTACAACAGGCGATACTGCGACAACTTTAGACCAGCGCATCGAAGGGGTTAGAACTTTAGCCAACAAAACGGTGACGGTTTCCTTTTACGCCAAAGCCTCTGCTGACTTCGACTTAGATGCGGCGATGGTTCAGTTTTTCGGCACAACAGGTTCACCGTCTGCCGATGTGTCAACTTCGCTCGGTAGTTTTAGTTTAACAACATCGTGGCAACGGTTTACCAAAACGGTGGATATTCCTTCGATAACAGGCAAAACTTTAGGCGATGTTATTGACAACTGTTTAATATTAAGGTATTCGATGGCAACTGCCGCTTCAACCAAATCTTTTGAATTATCGCAGGTGCAGGTTGAAGAAGGCGCAGTTGCTACACCATTTGAACAGCGACCGATAGGGTTGGAGTTGAGTTTGTGCCAGAGGTATTATTATCGGATAAGTGCTTCTGCGAGTGCTCCGTGGACAATATTTTCTGTAGGGTTTATACCGTCCGCCGCAATTATTGTATGTAATGTTACGTTCCCTGTAAGCATGCGAATAATCCCGACATTGGTTACTACTGGCACGGCTAACAACTATGCAATTTATGAGAATGGCGGGAATTCTTATGTTTTATCCACGGTGCCCTCCCTAACTGCCATTGGGAGCAGCTTGGAACAATGTCAGGTAGAAGGCGTATCGTCGGGGATGACCGCGGCAAGGGCTGGCATGTTGAGGGCAAACGACAGTTCAACAGCATTTTTGGGTTTCGATGCCGAACTTTGATAAGGAGGTCTTAAAATGCACAAACACTATATTCGTTTAGAAGGCGGAAAAATAATCAAAGGTTTTAGTGATGCCTTTGAACAACCCGAAAAAGACGACATTCTAATCGCCGAAGATGCGGGCAGACACTTTGAACTTGACGGCGTAATCAATCCACCCCTGACCGATATGCAGGGAATAGCCCTGTATAAACATTCAAAGGGTAAAGTTGTAGAACGGACTAAAGCCGAAATTGATGCTGATATTGCTAACATCCCTGAACCTGAACCGTCAGAGATGGAGCAGCTAAAGGCAAAAGTTGAGGCAATGGAAGCGGCATTGGTGAGCAAGGAAGTTTTGACGGAGCAGGAGATTACAGCGGTAAAATCAATGTAAGGGGTGACACTATTGGCAAACGGCGAGTGCGTCCACCATTCGGGGTTTAACGCAAGAATTGACAACGTGGAAAAGAATGTTGATACCATAATGCAAAAATACGGCAAACTATGTGATAAGATTGACAATATTAATGCTAACACTAACCGGATATTGGGCGGCATCGTTATTGCCTGCGTGTTACTCGTGATAAACTTGGTGACTTGATGGACACGATAATAATAATATTACTTGCTTTATCCTGCGGCCTTTTATGGTTGCATTTTCATTTCTATGGTAAGGAGGGATAACATGTTAGAAGTTACAGCAAGGGTGTTGAATTTCCGTGTAGGGCCGGGAACTAATCACCGAATTATCAGAGGGTTAGAGCAAGGAACCTTGCTAACCTTGTTACATTACATGTCAACCGATGATGATTGGTTAGCTGTAACAGATATGACAGGTCAATGCGGATATGTGCATAAGAACTTCGTCAAACCCCACGAAGCGGAACAGGTCAACCCGGTTGAGTATTGGTGTGGTAAGGGTTGGCGGTTGACTTCACCCTACGGGCCGCGAACAGGCAGATATGCAGGTTTTCACAGGGGCGTAGATATGGGCGGCCATCCCTGCGGTTACAAGATAGAGTTTCCGTTCAAACGGGGTAAAGTTGTAGTGGCTCGGACTTCAGGTATGGGAACTTGGGGTAATACGGTTTGCGTTGAGTTATCGCCTGACTTTGTAACCCTTAACGCTCACCTGCAGAAGATTAACGTCAAGGTAGGGCAGGAGTTAAAGCAGGGTGACGTGATCGGCTTAAACGGTGGCAGTAACCATAGCGGTGCGCCGTATGCCTGTCACATTCATTACGAGGTTTTAAACAATAACGGTTCAGCTCCCTGGCGTGGCACAATTTGGGGCGACCCTCAAAAATTCAGGTGGTGACAAGATGAAGTACTCAAAGTTTATCGTTGCTCTGATTATCATTTTAAACGTGGCATTCACGGCGGCGGTTATCTGGCTCATTAAAGAGTGTGGCATTGAACCGACTACTTTAATCGTGGCGTGGTTTGCATTTACCACTGGGGAGTTGTTCTTGGTGGCCGGCATCACAAAAACCAAAATAAAAGAGGGGGATTGTAACGATGGAATGGGGTAATCTGTTATTCGAGGTTTTCACTATTGTTTTCCTGGCTGTGACTTCGATGGCAATGCAGGCACTGTTCACCTATTTAAAGCGTAAGGGTGTGTTGGAGGTTGTAGCAACAAAGGCAGAGTTGGCGACAATCGCTGTTCAATTTGTAGAGCAGGCATATCAGGATTTTAACGGGCCTGAAAAGTTTGATGCGGCGATGGAGCATCTGTCATTTTCGCTCGGTAAATATGGCATTAAAGTAACCCCTGCCGAATTAGAAGCGTTAATTGAATCGGCAGTGTTTGAGATGAATCAAATATGGAATGAGGTAATCGAGTGAAGAAGATAATTTTAATAGCAGTAATTCTACTGATGTTGGCAAGTCCCGTAATGGCGCAGAGTAAGAACTTTTACCACGAAGTAACCATTGAGTTAGACGGAGAATGGAAACTTGACCAAGACTTTGCCGCTCCTGAAGTGACAAGCACCATCACACTTGAGGGTGTTGGCAAAGCGTTGATTAAGTCTATCACAAAAGCACAGACCGTTCCTGTTTGGTGGGAGTTGTTCTAAATTAAACAAGGAGGGTGTAACATGAAAGTCTTTATAGCCTTACTGGCGGTGCTGTTGTTGTGGTTAGGGGCAACAGTTTATTTTTATCCGGCAGGACCGGAACCGCAACCGTTACCGCGTTGGCTCACGGTAGAACATAGAACACAGACGAAATAACACTTCCTTTCATCATCCCTGCGGAGAGATACCGCAGGCCGACAGCCAGACTTATCATCGCTGCGGCTAATCGCAGGACTGGCTGTTATCAACCGTATGCTTTAGCACTGCTACGGCATACACCCCGGCCCCCTGCGTAAGACCAGAACCAATCGTTGGCAGTAGGGGAGGCCAGCCGGGGGAATCTTAGAGGGTGGCTATAGGCCACAGTTGTTTTACCCCGGCCCTGTCCTGCTGCGATACCGTTCGAGTTGAACCTGTCGGAATTTCCGACAAGTTGCTTCCTACCGGGAAGTAGTGGGGCAGGGAGCGCACCGGGGAATAACTGAAAATGTATTTGCAGAATTTCTTTAAATGTAACACATAGATTGTTACACCTAAAGAAAAAATGTTACACATCAAAGGAGTAGTCGCCATCTGACAATAAGTTTAATAAGTATCAAGGTTATTAATACTTTACAGCAGATAGTTCAACAGAATTATACCAACTGGTGCTAACCGTGAGGTGTTAGTATGGCAACAATCGCCAAGCAATTAGAGGAAGCGGTCGAAAATATCCGCAACGAAGATGCGGAGCGGGTATCTGAAATCATTGAAAGATTTTCAGCGCATGAAAACTTACATAAGGAGCAGAAAGAAAAAAGGCTCCGTGAGTTGGGGTGTTAGATTGAACCCTGATTGCTTTGAACGACCACGCTGTCTTTGCGTAGATTGCAAACACCGGGGTAATTGCTCTTTACAAATGGTTGACCCCTGCAATAAGGATGTGAACTATGCCTGTCTATGTTGCCCGTGTTATGAAAACGTGAGCAAAGATTGCACCTGACACTTGTGCTAAACATTGCCTGATTGTTTAGCACGACCGTCAAGGATTTGCCCGGAAATGGCTAATAACATAATTATTAACTAATATAGGCTAATTAATGGAGCGAAGTAATCCAAACGAATCTCTGTAGAACGTATAGCGATAAAAATACGCCCGACAGGTATAGCAGGTTTGGGAAACAACTCTAATACCGTGGAAATCGACGGGTTTAGAACAAATAAGCAGGACAATCTGTAACTGCTATTTCAAATTTGCACGGTTTTTGAGATAAGGTTGTCGTTTATAGCGAACAAAACAACTGAAAACCATGTTTTTTGTAACCTACAGCGTAAACTTTTAATATAATGTGATTTTTTGTAGTTTGTGACCTACAAAAGTGTGATTTTTCTTCAGCTTTACTGTGAATAATGTAGGTTGCTCCGCATTATTAATATTAAAAATGGGAGGGTGTCAATGGAGGGTAACTTAAAAGCATTTGACGCAGTTGTTGCGGACTTACGCGGCATTTATCACCGCAAGAACTTGGACTACAAAGACAGCTTCGCCCGCAGTTTAGACAAGCACGGTTTGCTGGCATATGTTATCAGGGCAGAGGATAAGTTTTCCAGAATTGACAATTTAATTACCAATACGGCGCAGGTCAACGATGAGGCTATCGAAGACACCATCAGGGACTTGGCCAACTACTCAATTATGGCTGTTATGTGGTTAGAGAAAAGGAGGGGATAACTAATTACCGATAGCGAAATATTGAATCTTAAACAGACGGGATTAACTCAAGATGAGGTTGCGGAAAAAACGGGATTAACACGGGCGCAGGTTTGCCATGCTTTACGGCGGGCGCGTAAGAGTGAGCGCATTGAATACCAGGACAGAAAAGAACCCACAGAGGAAGACATAGACAGCTTTATTGATGCCATGAAACTGCTTAAATCAGCGCAGGATAAGGCAGACAGCAAGCAGGTCAAAGCAACGGTCAAACTAAACGAGTCCAAACCGTTCGCTATTGTTTACAGTGGTGATTGGCATATAGGGTCAGCCGGTGTAGATGTGGGTCAGTTGGAAGAACACCTTAACATTATCGCTGAAACTGACGGAATGTATTTTATCGGTGCAGGTGACTATATAGACAACGCTATTCTGCACAAAGGGTCTGACTACGAATCAATTATCAGGCCCGGTATGCAGATGAAGGTTGCCTCACGCATCATGGAAAGAATATCCGATAAGGTGATCGCGTTGGTCAGGGGTTGCCACGAGGATTTTTCAAAGAAGGTTGACGATAGGGACTACTTAGAAGACCTTTGCAAAGAAACCGACTCCATTAATCTATGGCACGGTGGCGATGTAAAAATTATCGCCGGTAGTCAGGAATACTTGTGGCGGGTCAGGCACAAATTCCCATTTAAGTCACCTTTAAACTTAGAGAACGCTATGCGCCGGATAATGGAAATAAAAGGCCCGTGCGATGTGGCGGCTGAAGCACACTGGCATGATGGCTATATCATGGACAGGCATTTGATGGGCGAATACCGCGTATTGATGCGAAGCGGGACTTTCAAGGTCTGGGATGAGTTCGGCCAGAAGATAGGCGGCTACAAGGGGCAGGTAATAATGCCGACCGTGATAATGTGGCCGGATAAAAGACAACTCTTGCCAATTAAACAATTAGACATAGCAGCAAAAATTTTAACAGCATTTAGATAAGTTTGTCACCGAACCCTCCCGGTGGCAGGCCGTCACCCCTCCCTCCCTGGGGCGGCGGCCAAATTATTATTCGGCCTGTCCTTCGGGGCAGGTCTTTTTTTGTCCTGTATTTATCCTGTTATTATCCGAGATAAGTTCGAGATAAATTCCGTTATTATCCTATAGCAATCGTGCTGATTCCTGATTCCTGTTTATTGATACCTGAAAGATGATATACTGAAGCATCCCCAAAAAATAATTTTAATATTTTTATAAAAAAGTGTTGACATAGGCAACACTCCATGAGATAATATAGAAAACCACATAAGAGGCCGCAACCGGCGCAACGAGTGGCACAGTGACCACCGGCAGGGCATAAGGAAGCGGCAGGGTGTAGGGTAAACAATAAAGCGGCCATCATAATGGCTGTTTTTAGTTTATCTTAATATTTAAACAAGGGAGGCGTTTCAATGAAAGAATATCTTGAATGTTTAGCGGCGTTTGTATTTATGGCAATAGCGTTCTACGGGCTTATCCTGTGGGCGCAAATATGGGGGGTGATGTAGATGCCGTTTGCCTACACGGAGGAACAGGAAAAGGTTGTAATGCCGGAGATGGGCAAGCAGTGTCCGTTTCAGACGGCGCGGTTCTGTTTGCAGGAATGTTGCCAGTTGTGGACAGACGATGAATGTGCCTTTGTGAGAATTGCCTGGTCTTTACATGGAATGAGATGGGAGGGATAACCGATGAACCCGATGGTTCAGTATATCAGCAACACGCATCAAACTGAAACAAAGTGTCCGAACTGTAATGAACTAGACCTGATGGTTTACGCACCTATCGAGAATGACCGGACACAGCGTAACAAATGGACGGGCGTGCTTTACTGCCCCGAATGTGGCGACATGGTCAAGTGTGCGGTATGTGGAGAGTTTCACGACTACGACGGGCGCACGGGTTACACGTTATGCCACATCTGCAAGAGTGCTACCTGCCACAAGTGCGGGGATGAAGTGGGTATCATTTATGACGGGTCGGCAGAAGATGGTCAGATGTTTATCTGGTCGGCGCGGTGTAGCAAATGCGGGGAGGAATGGTGATGAAGTTGGGCGGCGAGTTTAAGTGTCCTTACTGCAACCATATACAGGAGCGTGACATAGAATGCCACGCCATCATAACCTGCGACAGTTGTAGTAAACCATATCACGGATATATCAGAATTACGACAACAGTTTTACCTTTGGGAGGGTTAGAGCATGGCTGTTACAGAGAAGGTCGGGAATGTCAAGGCAAAAGTGCAGTATCGCAGGCTTGACGGTTCAACGGTTCCAGGAGTTACCACGGTATTAGGCATACTTAATAAACCTGCATTAGTGCCGTGGGCGAACAATTTAGGTTTGCAGGGTATTGACGTGCGCCGCTATGTTGACAAGATGGCAAACATTGGCACGTTAGCGCACTACTTAATTGAGTGTGACCTGAAAGAAGAAACGCCGGTGCTTGATATTTACGCGCCGGAAGAAATAAATCTTGCAGAAAATTGTCTTTTGAGTTATTATGAATGGAAGAAGAAACATAATCCTAAAGTTATCGCAAGTGAATTAAGGTTAGTCAGCGAACAGCACGGTTTTGGCGGCACAGTTGACCTGTATTGCGAGATAGACGGGGAGCGGTGGTTGGTGGACTTTAAGACGGGGAAAGCAATTTACCCCGAAATGATTACACAGCTTGCCGCCTATACGCGCCTGTTAGTTGAACACAACAAACTTGTTGACAAGACGCAAATCTTACGAATCGGGAGGGATGAAACAGAAGGGTACGAGGAACAGGTGAAGACGAAGGACGAGTTACATCCGCATTGGTTAAAGTTCAAACATTGTCTGGCTATCTACGAGTTGGACAAACTGATCCGGAAAGCCGGATAAGGGAGGGTTAGAAAATGAACATCTTTGAAAAGCTACAAAAAATACAAGCGGAGTTGGAAGTGCCGAAGGGTCAATTTAACAAATTCGGTAACTACTACTACCGCAACGCGGAGGACATCTTGGCGGCGGCCAAACCACTCTGCCACAAACACGGTTGCTTATTAACCATTATGGACAGGTTGGTTAATATCGGCGACCGGTATTACGTGGAAGCGGTGGCACAGTTGATAAGCAGTAATATGACAGATGAGCCGCTGTCGGTTACAACCACAGCCTATGCCCGCGAAGAAGAAACTAAAAAGGGTATGGACGCGGCGCAGATTACCGGTTCCGCATCAAGCTATGCCCGCAAGTATGCCTTAAATGGTCTGTTCTGCCTGGATGATGTAAAAGACGCAGACCACATGAACAATGGAAAATCTACAGTTGACGCGATCAAAGAAATGTTCCCCGGCACAGAAGAAATGCTTGACAACTTAACCATTACCCCGGCAGACGTTGGTATGTGTGAAGAATGTGGCGCGAATATGCCACAAGCAAGGATTGACTATTGCAATGAACATCTCGACAAATGTATTTGCTATGAGTGCCAAAACAAAAAGAAGAAGGGGGTGGCTTAATGGAGATATTAACCATTAAGGGTAATTTAACAGATGATCCTAAACTAACATATTTGAAAGATACGGGTATGCCTGTTGCAGATTTTACTATCGCTTCAAATTACAAACAACGGGCGAATTTCAGGCGGTGCAAGATGTGGGGGAAACCCGCGGAATCGTTTGCCAACAATGCCAATATTAAAAAAGGAACAGGGGTGTTGGCTTACGGCATTCTGGAATATGACAGTTATGAAAAGGATGGTCGGGAAATCAGAACCGAAACGCTTAACGTAAATGGTTGGAGTTTTGCGGGCGGTAAGAAAGAAGATTGATGACGGGCGGGGCGGTTGTAAACTCCCTTTATGATCGCCCCGCTTAAAGAAAGGGGTAGCGATGTTACAGGAATACCGTATATCCGACGAAGGTAAAATAATTGAATATGACAAGGTTCAGGTAGCCATTGACCGTCTGCGGGAGTTTGAACCGCCCGAAGGGTATTACTTAGCCTTTTCAGGTGGCAAGGATTCTGTTGTTATCTATGACTTAGCGGTGCGGTCGGGTGTTAAATTCGATGCACATTATAACCTTACCACAGTTGACCCGCCCGAATTAGTCCAGTTTATAAAGCGGCAATATCCTGAAGTAGAAATACATAAACCCGAAAAGACAATGTGGCAGTTAATACCGGTAATGGCGTGGCCGCCCACAAGGTTGGTTCGTTATTGCTGTAGATACCTGAAGGAGTCGGGCGGCGCTTCAAGGGTTGTTGTAACGGGGGTCAGGTGGGCAGAAAGTCAGAAGCGGAAACAGCGGCGGATGATGGAAGCGTGTCACCTTGATTCTTCGAGAACATTCTTACACCCCGTGATAGATTGGAGTAATGAGGATGTTTGGGGTTATATACACCACTATAATATAATTTATTGTTCCTTATATGACGAGGGTTTTTTGAGGTTGGGTTGTATTATGTGTCCGATGGGTGATAAAAACCAAATGATTAGACATTCGCAACGATGGCCGAAGGTTTTTGATGCTTATAAGCGGGCGTTCGATAAAATGTTAAAGGTAAGGGCGGGAAAGGGATTACCGACACAATGGGAAACCGCCGACGATGTAATAAATTGGTGGATATATAGCCCCGCCAAAGGTGACCCCGATCAGGGTGTGTTGTTTGAATGATACCGAAACCCAAAAAGAAACCGAAGCATAAACGGGAGCCGAATATCCAAAAGAAGCAGAGGATAATTGACCCTGTAGCATACGAGGCGGCGCGGCGGCCATTCTGCAAAAGGTGTGGTATCAGCAGTAAGCGGGTAACAATGTCACCGCACCATATTATCAAGCGTTCGCAGGGTGGCGATGATGTGCCGGAGAACCTGATTAACCTTTGCTACGGGCCGGGTAGTAATGAGTGCCACGAAAAAGCGGATCAGGGTATTATCACGAAAGATGAATTACATTATTTTAGAACGGCGCCGGAACCGGCGGGATGGGAGGATTGGTGATGCGTGAGATTAAGTTTAGGGTTTGGGACGGGAACCATAACCGGTTTGATTACCCTGAAATTATTGAACTAAACAAGGGGATAGAGTATCAACAATACACCGGCTCAAAAGACAAGAACGGTGTGGAAATATATGAAGGGGATTTTTGTAGGGTTAATGTCGCCAAGCCGGAATTTGAAAAATTATATTATCCTGTTATTTTCAACGAACACCACTGGTCGTTCGGTGGGTTAGAGTTGAGCAGGGTGTATATAGAAGTATTTAATATTGAAGTTATCGGCAACATCTATGAACAAAGGGGATTGATAGATGATTAAAACACCTAATATACGAAAACCCGGAGGGCAAATAATGGACATAATAACCATCAGCGTTGAGATGGATAACGAAAAGAAACGGTTGAGGGAGGTGGAAAAAGATGAAGTTACACTGGGAATGGAGATGGTTACTGCCGAAGCTGAATACGAGAAGGCATTGGCGCGAGTATTGCTAAGTATTGATGGCGCGGCGAATAAGGCTGAACGTCTTGCAAGGGGTGAAACGGCAGACCTACGCTTCAAGTGGAAAGCCGCCGAGGTAGTGTATAAAGCAAACATTCGCGCACAAAGTAATTGTCAGGCAATAATAAATATGCTTCAGAGTAAATTAAAGTATATGGAATAGGGAGGGTAACATGGACACTTACAAATTAAAGCAAGCATTGTCTAAAATATCCCACGTAGTAGGCAAACCGAAGGGTCAGGCGTGGGACGGTATTTATTGCGGTGAGCACCTATCAGCTACCGACTTGTCACAAATAGCAACAGTAAAAGGTATCACATTCGACAAGCCGGTGATTTTACCTGCCAAGTTTATTGACATAGTCAACAGTATTACTGCACCTGAAATAACGGTAGATGTAGATGATAACTATAACGCCACCATTAAGGCGGGCGGGGCATCATTTAAGCTACACGGACATTCGGCAGAAGACTATCCGTCATTCGATATTTACCAGGGTGAAACTTTCACGGTAAACGATGTAGAGTTTAAATGGGCGGTCAGGTCAGTAATGTTTGCGGCATCAACTGACGAAATAAGACCGGCGTTTAATGGTATCAGGTGTGACAGGAGGATGATGGCATCAGATACCTACAGATTAGCTGTAGCAGACTTTGAATTTCCGACCTGCTTAATACCGGCTAAATTCTTCTCACATATCAACAAACTGCCGGACGGTGATATACGGGTGAGGTTGACGGATAAGGTTGTTGCGTTTGAAGCGGATAACCTGTTATTAGCAACGAGGCTGTTAGGCGAAAACTACCCCGATGTATCAGGGGTGCTACCGAGTGAACATAAAACAGTAGTGACAGTTGAGCGTGATGAACTGATAGCGATGCTGAACAGGGCATTACTGCTCACAGAGAGCAGGAACAGCGCAGTTAATGTAATTGTAGATGATAACCTTACAGTCAAGGTTGATTCGGATCAGGGGCGCATGGAAGAAGTAATTGATGCGGGGGTGGATGGTGAGCCGATAGACCTTTACCTTAATGCTAAGTATTTTCTTGACGTGCTGAAGATAGCGCCGGAACAAGTGAACATTTACTTTAACGGTGACGGTCAGCCGGTGGTTGTCAAGTGGGCGGGTTATCTGTATCTACAGTTGCCGATTAAGAAATATTAGGGAGGGTGGAAGATGAGAGGCATTTATATAGCGGGGCCGATTTCAGCAGATACAGTTGAAGATGAACACCGCCATATACACAACGCGGGTAGGGTGGCAACCGACTATC
>Ga0209835_1001053_pt1 | contig 16155 bp, 13 predicted proteins | sample LakKivwa52mmetaG_FD_184138 | JGI IMG/M metagenome (GOLD analysis project Ga0209835, IMG submission 184138) | Anoxic lake water microbial communities from Lake Kivu, Rwanda to study Microbial Dark Matter (Phase II) - Lake Kivu water 52m metaG... | ecosystem: Environmental > Aquatic > Freshwater >...
TTTAGACGTAGATATAATCTACGCCCAGAGGGGTAGTAAATCCGCATTGCAAATGCGGATTAGAGAGGGGTAAGCATTACAAATGCTTTAAAAAGGACATCCGCATTACAAATGCGGACGAGACGGGAAGAAATGACGTCTGGAAGGTAATATAGCACCGTGTCTATGGCCGGAGTAGGCTCGTTTGGGGGTTTTAATGAAAGAGGTGATATTTTTAGTGAGTTATTCAATTCCTATTGATTATCGAATTATAACTGAATACTTTTTTTTGTAACCTTTGCTATGTCGTAAACCCTTTGTGAGCCCATTGAATCTTTCATGAAAAGTTGATTTATGGTGATTTTTCTATGTTTTCAGTTTTTATATCATCGGTATTTGACCCCTTTTTGAACCCTTTTAAATTGTAGGTTGTCCCTTTTCCAGTTTCTCCTTGCCGGTCTAAAAACACATTATCCAATTCATGCAAATAACGTGTAGCTGTAGATTTACTTCGCTCCCCTCATCGTCTCCTTTACCAAAAAACCAAATAGCAAACACCCATTAAACTTCCAAAGTGACGATGTAGGATATTTTAACTGCATTTTGGGTATTTTTTGATTTACAAATTTATTGGGTTTGGATTATATGTGCAAGGGTTTGTTTTAGTAATCAGTAATCAGTGATGTGTAAAAGGCGTTAATAAATTGAACTGAATTGCTTGATTGGTTAAATTTTGGAGAAAAGGGGGAGTATATTAGTGAATTTGGTGGGTAAAGATTGTAGCTGCGAACAGTTGGTGGTATTATTTGAGGTTTAATCATCCAGCTATTTCCTTGAAAGAATAATTTGAAGCTTTTTACCTTTTATAGTTAACCTGTATTGCTGATTAGGGTGATTAGGGCTTTCAGGATATTTCATTTCAATAAAACCACCTTCTAATGATGGAATTATGTAATTAACACGAAAATAGTCATCACTCTTTAAATCTAATTTCTTTTGAATTTCGGCTCTTTTTAATTCTCCTGACAAAACAACAATTATTCTCTTTACTTCCTCCGGAACTTCCCCACTTACTTCCCCACCAAGTTCCCCTGTGACTTCCCCACTATTTTTACGCCAGATTACTGTTTTAAAAATTTCATCCTGAATGAAATCCGGTTCTTTCAATCCCTGCTTTTTACACAAGCGAATAATATCTCCTGTGCCGGTTCCCATTCTTTCAATATACCCTGCAAGGTACATTGGTTCTGCTAACAATGGATTATTTGGGATAGAGGTATGTGGTTCTTTTAATTTTGTTGTAGTAAGACCATAAGGCAAGTTGCCCGGATTCCAGATTTCAAGCCTGTCTTTAAATAGCATTACCTGAACACTGCCTTTTGAAGTATAATCGCGATGAACTACTGCATTAACAATTGCTTCGGTAACAGCAGCTCTTGGAAGTTCGTAATTAATTGTCACACTGATACTTTCATCTCGAGTACCTACGGATGCATCAATACGAGTCATTATAAAGTCAACTGCCTGATTCACTAATTGAAAAACATCACCTTTGTAAACCTGATAGGATGGAATTGGTTTTTCAATTGTATAGCCGTGAAAATGTGCACATTTAACTTCTGAAGATAAAAAAAAATGCTGCGGTTGACTGCCAAACAATAAAATTGCTGCATTTGAAATTGTATTTGATTTTATTAAATTCAAATGAGTCAATATAATCTCAATTGAAGATTCAGGTGGTAAAGGAAATGCCCTTTTTGCATTTGAAACAACAACAAATTCTTTAATTTTTTCAGGGTTTAAATCTGTGATTTCTGCATTTTTATTTGGTGCAGCATCAAACGGACATGTTCTAATAAATTCATTTTCTTCAAGATAACTTACTAAAGAAACATAAACGGCTGTTTTTAATGCAATATCGGAATTAAATCTTTTTCTGATGACATTATTTTCTGCTTTTTTTATCAGGTCATTTACTTTTGGATGTCGTTCCGATTCTTTATGATTGCTTATAAAAATCAACCTGTTTTTATAATGTTTACTAGCATAATCATATTCTTTTTCGGTAGCTGAAAGACCATGAATATCTGTATTTCCGTAATCTTTACCAAATAAACCGATGTAGATATCGCTTTGTTCAACTTCATTTAAAAATGCATTTTGAGCATTTTTATCAATAGCCGGAAGTTTTTCAAAAATAAATGGTTCAAAGAACTTCCCTAGCAAAGCATCTGATATAATATATTCATGCAGTAATAATCGCTCTTGTGCAAACTCTTGTTGTACACTACTGATAAATATCTTAATCTTATGCAATTTAATTATTTTTTTGGCTTCAAAAATAAATAATAATAATCAACTGTTGTGCTGAAAATTTGGGTTCGGACTACTTTTACCTGATATAATTAAAATAAAAACTTACTGAAACTGGATTTATTGTTTGGCTGCGGAGCCCTGATAAGTATTAAATTATAGACATAAATGCCAGCTGACAATATTATATATCCCTCATACTCATTTTTACTTTTTTTCGTAAAAATACTGTTGTATCTTAGTTGAAATATTTTGAAAATCTCTTAAAATTAAAGTCATGAAAGCAAAAATTTTACTGTTAAACCTGATATTAAATATAATGTCGGGTGGCATCATAGCTCAGGGAGTTTATGGTACTTTAAGCGGAAGCATCAGAAACGATTCAACCGGTGAGTATTTATCTTTTGCCAGCATTAGTTTGATGCAAAACAATCAGGTTAAATATCAGGTTATAGGCGAAGAAAATGGATTTTTTACTATAAAACCTATTGTTCCGGGTGTTTATGATTTGCATGTTCATTTAATGGGCTACACTAAAAAGATTATACCGCAAATAATGATTAATTCAAATAGCATTACCATGCAAAATGTCAGTTTAAGACTGCAAGGTATAACACTCAGACCTATTGATATTGAACCACAAAACAAAATGATAGAACCTGATAAGGTGAATAAATTTATTATTACCAGTCCTGATTTGAAAGTTATTCCGGTTGACAAATTACCTGCAATAGTCAATTTAACACCCGGTGTTACCAATGGATTTTTCAGAGGTCAGCGGCTCGAAACAACCGCTTATTATATTGATGGAGTTAAAGTTACGGGTGATTTAGCTGTACCCAAAATGATAGTTAAAGAAATGACTGTTTATACGGGTACATTGCCTGCGGAGTTTGGCGATGTGCTTGGGGGTGTTGTTGTAATTGTTACTAAAAGTGGCTTAGATTAAAAATCAGGCAATAAGTATCTCCTGCTGAGGATTTGAAAAGAGTTTGCTTTCAACCCATTCAATTAAAATATGAATCAGTTTTATGTGGATTTCCTGAGTACGGTCGCTATATTTTGAAAAAGGAACACGAAGTTCTACATCGCAAAGTGCCGACATTTTACCACCATCTTTACCAGTTAAGCCAATAATTTTCATGTTTTTATTTCGTGCAGCTGCAATGGCTCTCAGCACATTTGATGAATTTCCGCTTGTGCTGATGGCCAACAATACATCGTTTTGATTGCCAAAGGCTTCAATAAACCGCGAAAATACTTTATCGTATCCGTAATCGTTTGCTGTACAGCTCAAATAGGCAGGGTCAGAAATGGCTATTGCAGGCAAAGCAGGTCTTTCTTCTCTGAATTTTCCGCTTAATTCTTCTGCAAAATGCATGGCATCCGACATCGAACCACCATTTCCGCAACTGATAATTTTATTATTATTCTGAAAAGCATCTACTATAATGTTACCGGCAATTTCGATATTTGACAATAGTTTTTCGTCTGACAAAACGATATCTAAAATTTGTCGTGCTTCTTTTAAGCTATTAATTATCAAACTCATGGTTAATTTCCCAATGTAAAAGGTTGAGCCTTACCCTGCTGTGTTTTGAATGTGCTGATACCTTTATCCAGAAAATCAAGAAAAGCCTGAATGTCGTAGTTGTAAGCATGTGCAGGAGCAATCATTTGACCTTCATGATTCAGAATAACATAATATGGCTGTGCATTCACTCCAAATTTTGCAATTTGAAAATCAGCATTCTTTTTACCAAGCGATTTTTTAACTTTTCCATCATAGGTAGATGTTACCCATTCGTTTTCAGGTAATCTGGTTTTATCGTCAACATAAATAGCCACTATAACAAACTCTTCATTTAATTTTTTAAGAACACGGGGGTCAGACCAAACCCTGGTTTCCATTTCACGGCAATTAACACATCCATGGCCGGTGAAGTCAATAAAAAGTGGTTTATTCTGAGCCTTAGCACATGCCATTGCCTGATCATAATCGAAATAACCTTTCAATCCATGAGGCAAATGAAGCATATCTGCATATTTGGGTGGCTCACATTCAATTTTTTGATTGTTGCTTAGCTTTTTTGTGCTGTCAGAACTGTCAGAACTTTTCATGATTAATTCTGCATTTTTTCTGATAATATCATTCAAGTCAAATTCCATTGAGGTTTGAGGAGGCATATAACCTGATAATGCTTTCAGTGGTGCACCAAACATGCCGGGAATCAGATAAACAACAAAAGAAAAGGTTATTATTGCCAGAAAAAGGCGGGGAACACTGATATGTTTTACATCATCATCGTGGGCAAACTTGAGTTTACCCAGTAAATAAAATCCCATCAGCAAGAAAATGATAATCCATAATGCTAGATAAACTTCTCTGTTAAGGATTCCCCAATGATAGGTTTGGTCAGGAATGCTTAAGAATTTTAAACCTAAGGCAAGCTCAATGAAGCCTAATATAACTTTAACATTATTGAGCCAGCCGCCTGATTTGGGTAAATTGGCCAACCAATTAGGAAAAATAGCAAAAAGAGTGAAAGGTATCGAAAAGGCAAACCCAAAGGCTAACATGCCTAATATCGGTTTAAGAATATTTCCTTCGACTGATTCAACCAATAAGGCTCCAACAATGGGTCCCGTACACGAAAATGAAACCAGTACAGTTGTAAGAGCCATAAAAAATGAACCTGACAATCCTCCTCTTTCGGCTTGCTGATCGGATTTGGTAATCATCCAGCTAGGCAATGTAATTTCGAACATACCAAAAAAGGAAGCTGCAAAAATGACAAAAATCAGGAAGAAAATAACATTAGGTAACCAGTGAGTACTCATCCAGTTGGCAAAATCGGCTCCGAAAAGCAATGCGATAACAGAACCAACAACAGTATAAATGGCAATAATACTTAATCCGAAAAAGATACCATTGCGTATACCGGCTTTTCTGCTTTTTTCGCTATGCATAAAAAATGAAACAGTCATGGGTATCATCGGAAACACACATGGGGTTACAATAGCAGCAAGACCGGCTAAAAATGCAATAAAAAGAAAACCAATACTTCTTGAGGCAGGAATATCGGTATCAGGTATGTCAATAAACCCGAAATCAAATGAAAAATCAATTTCTTTTGGTGCGAGACACTGTTTGTCGTCACAAGCCATAAATTCAAGGTAACCTGTTACTTCAGTAGCTTTTTTAACTTTTACCTTTTGAGTAAAAACTGCTTCATTTTCAAAAAAGGATAAATCAATTTCAAAATTAGGGTCGTACTCAACTTTTGGTTTTGTTTTCTCTATAACTTTTCCAATGAACTCTACATTCTGGCTGTCATCAAAATGAAAAGAGGTAGGAACAGGCAAAAAAGCATCCGGATCGTCCGATTTAATATCCTGAGTGTAGAGATGCCATTTTTCCTCAATGCTAGCTTTAAAAACCAGCTCATAAATGTCATTTTCAATTTTGTTAATTGAAAAAGACCATTTTATTGGTTCCAGAACCTGAGAAAAAGTACTAGTAGCTGTAAACAGGTAAACAAGTGCTAATAGTAAAATTGGCTTAATTATTTTCATTTTTCATCTATTTATTTTGTATCAGTAAAACCATTTCTGTCGGTTTCAATAATTGGAGTATATCCTGCCGACTTAATGTCATTTATTACTTTTTCGATATTTCCGACTATAATAATCATCCCTTTGTTTTTGGCAGCTTCAGTGTCGGAAAAGCTTTTTAATGTAGATGGTTTAAGTTTTTTTAAGGCTTTTGCCTTGCTCACAAAATAATCTGAAGGTATATCGTTGGCAACACTCTGATTAACCAGAAATGCTTTTGACGAATTTTTTTCATAAACCAAATGATCTGATGATATGAAATTGTTTTTCAATGCTTTAAATGTTTTTTTGTCTAAGAGTTCCATCGGTGACTGATAAACCAGTTTTTCAAATTCTTTTAGTCCTAAAATGAAATTATTTTCCTTAATACCGGTTGAATAGTAGAATAGTAAGTTTTTTTGATAAGAGAAATAACCTGATTTAACTTTTCCGAAATAATCATTTATAGCTGATTCAAAACTGAATAAGTTGTTGTACATATCGCTGTTGAGGAATTTTAAAAAATCAAGTTTTATTTTTCCGGAAAAGTCTTTGTTGTCCAGAGTAGAGGCTACATATAGTACCTGATAATTTTTTGCATTAGGATAATTGACTAAATAACAAGCCGGTTGAAATTTTATACTGTCGGTAGGGGCAACATTATCAGGAATTACCGGAGAACTTATGGTATTCCATTGACGGAAAACTTCCTTAAAATCTGAAATTTCACCTTCTTTATAATTACCAAATACAGTTACTGTAGTTTTTGCAGGGTCAAGAATTCTTGCATAATTATCGTTGATGCGTAGCATATAAAAGCTGAGAAAATGTTTCATATTGCTCATGTCCTGACGAGGCATGCTATTGGTATTGTTGCTTTGAACAAAAAGTAGATTTTTGCCAATATCTTTAACCTCAGGGTTCTTTTCCAAGTCGCGAAATCTGATGATAATCTTCTCAAAATCAATTCCCGGAACAGGGTTTTGGCTAACTATAAGTTCCCTGATGATTTCTTTCATAAAATGCATGTATTCATTAATAAGCTCAAATCGGAAATACAACACATCGTCTTTGACAAAAATATTGTAATTGATACCTCCAAGGTCAATTTGTTCCTTCATTTGCCCGTTCATGGCTTTAAGGATTTTTTCTTTTACCAGTTCAACCAGTAATCCCGGTGCTTCATTAACTGCCGCAATTTTTCGGATAGATGAAATATCAGTAGCAATTAAAATATCAATCAAAGGGCTTTCGGTGTTTTGGGTAATGGAGTATTTAAGTCCGTTTTCTAAAACATTCATTGTTTTGTTTGGTGCAACAAATGGTGTTGTTTTGCCAGCTTTAGGCATTTTTTCATTAAAAGAGGCAATGCTTAATTTGGCAATTTCTTCATCACTGACAGGGCTTATTACTGTTTGCAAATCAATACTGCTGTAATTGTCAGGTGCCGGTTTATACTTTGCCTGGTCGAGAGGTAAAATACTTACCACCAGCGGCAATGCATCTGAAAGGTATATTGTGCTTGTTTTGGTTAATCTGGATGGATTAAGTTCAAAAAAGTTCTGATATTCAACATTAATCTGAGCAGGATTGTTCATGTACAACTCATTTTTTGCCAGATAGTAAGCTTTTTTAGCTGTTGATTCAATGCCTGAAAACATATTGGTTAATTGCTTTGCTGAATATTTCGGCATTTGAAAGTTTATAAACATGTGCGGATTATCTATATTAAACTCATAAACAGTTCCATCTTCTTTAATGGTTTGAATCTGTTGTTTCATGGCATTTCGTTCTTGTTTGTCTAAAACTGAAAATGCATTGCTAACAAAATAATCAATAGTATCTTTCAATAATGCCAAAGGATAGTTTTGGGTAGCCACAACTTTGATAACAAAATAACCTCCATGATTAAGAGAATAATTAGTAACACTAACATTCTCGGCAATTTCCAGTTCAGTTAAAATCTGTTTTAACATACCATATTCGCTGTTTCCCAGTAAATCGGCAGCACAATCGAGTTCATAATGAGATTTTGTTGAAAAGCTAACCCCATTGTAAATCATGTATAAAATTGGTTTTGTAAAATTTTCATTTTCAACAACAACTGACGAATAACGGTTTGAGTTGGCTTTCGGGTTCTCAATACTTGGCAATGATAAAATACTGTTTGCTACTTTTTCATAGCTGTTAATAGCTTTAGGCATATTTTTAAAGTAATTGTCTGTAATTGTCAATACATCAGAATTACCAATATCGCCTGAAACAGAAATTATCAAATTGTTTGGGCCAAACCATTCAGAATAAAACTTTTTAAGTTCATTAATTCCGATGATGTCATAATGTGATACAAAACCATAGGTTGGCCATGAATAGGGATGACCAAAAGGATATAAGCTTTTGATTGACAAATCGAAACCCATTGCTGAGTAAGTTGAATTACTGTCAATAACCTGTTTGATGGCTTTTTCTTTTGCGCTGGTAAAATCGTTGAGATTAAGATTATTAACAAATTCGGTAAGTTTTTTAGCCTGATACCAAAATGCTTGCTGATAAAGATGTTTAGGAGCAGTCATTTGAAATGTCATGAAATCTTTTGTTAATTTCGATTTAAAAACCAATCCATTTTTTCTCATCCACATCATATCAGCTGATTTTTCGTTGTCGTACAATGAAAGGTAAATAAGATTCATCATTCCTGTCATATCAGCATTACAGGCGGCAGAACCCATTTTAAACATAAATTGAACGCTTACCAATGGTTCTGAATGGTCTTCATTGATAATCAGTGTCAGGTCATTAGTGAATTTATATTTTTGAAAAGGAATTGCAAAATTGTTTGCCGACAGATTTACTGATGAAGGCGGGTCAATTTGTTGTATCAGATTATATTGAGAAAAACTTTGAATAGTAAATATTTGCAGAATAAAAAGAATACTTAAAAATCTCATAAAAATGATTTATTTTATTTAGAAACTAATTTTTTTTCAAGTGCAAAGGTTAATAAATTCAACAATTAATCCAAGAAATCAGTTAAATTTTGTTATTCATCAAATAAAATGAATTAATAGTGGGTTTAAAAAAGCCTGAATTCTAAACTTTAAATTAATTTAATGTTTTGAAAATCAGCCAGTTGGTTTGTAGGTGAGTATTGTAAAATTTTTCACCTATTTTTTTTATCTCACATTTATTGTTTTTATACCAGCCTTCACTCCATGTTCCCATATCGAGGTAAATAGCATCAATGGCACCTGACTCTATTAAACTTTTCTGAAATTCGAGTATTGTAACCTGGTCAACACTTTCAGCAATGCAACTGTAATCGGGAAATATGACCAATGCCCTTCTTATATTTTTTCTTTCTTTAAATAAATCACAAATCACAATTTCAGAATTTCGAACAAGGATACTTTGCTGAAAAAAACTAAAACTATCCTGAATTATTTGATTAATCAGCCTTTTAGAAAGCTCTTCTCGTTTGATAATTTGCAGTAATTGTCCATCCATTATACATGCTCCGGTCAGCTTTTCATTAAAAACACTATCTGCAATCCTGCCATTTATAATATACAATCCATCAATTGTTGTGTCTTTGGCTGTATAAGCAGCAGGGATGCAAAAATATACACTATCGCTGATTTCTGGTCGCTGAGATGTAAGAGCGATATCAAGTCCGAATGGAATATAAAGAGTTAACTGAATATCAGTTGTTTTTATCTGTCGAATTAATACGTTAGGCAGAGTGTTTTCTATTTCCGACAAATACAAACTTAATGATTGAATCACTTGCTTTAAGCTGTCATTTTCCTTTGAAACCTGATTTAAATTCTGACCCTGGGTTTGAAAGAATGAAAAAATAAGTACATAAAAAACCAGTTTTTTTAACATTTTACAGTATAAATTTTTAAGAAAGTCAGAAGCCCGATTTGTTTTTAACATTTTTCTTATTTTTTAATTTTGAATCAAGCTTTGCGTTGTTTTCTGCTACTCTGAATTCAATAATTCGTTTAATCAGTTCAATTGGTAATGGTGTGTTAATTGGAAACTGAACGGAACCTTTTCCATGTTTATATATTGACAGTTCAGATGAAAACTCATTATGTGCACCTGGTGTTGCATAAAACCCGATATGATTTTTAAAACCTGCAAAATAAACCAATGGCATACCATTCGTTTTGTATGATGGCATTCCATAAGCAATTGATTCTTCAGCATGAGGGGCAAATTCTTTAATTGTTTTTCTAAGCTGAACCAAAAATTCCTGAATATTATCGGGGAATGAGATAATATACTCATCAACTAATTTACTTGATTTATTCATTATTCAATTGTTTGTTTTAAAATTTGTTATAAAACCTAAAAATTAATTGTTGCATTAAATACACTCAAATGGGTTTCCGTTCATCAATATCCCAGACTTTTGCCAGACCACCTTGAGCGGTTTCCCTGTAGAGACTAGGCAAATCGTGTCCTGTTTTTTTCATGGCTATCACCACTTCGTCAAAAGAAATGATATGTCTGCCATCCGACAAAAGTGCAAAGTGGCTGGAATCTAAAGCTCTTGCTGCGGCAAAAGCATTTCGTTCAATACAGGGAACCTGAACCAAACCTTCTACCGGGTCGCATGTAAGCCCGAGATGATGTTCCAATCCTATTTCAGCTGCATATTCGATTTGAAAAATACTACCTCCAAAAAGTTGAGCAACAGCTGCAGAGGTCATCGAGCATGCTGTGCCGATTTCACCCTGACAACCTACTTCAGCTCCCGATATGGAAGCATTTTCTTTAACAAGAGAACCAATAAGTCCTGCTGTAGCCAAAGCTTTAATAATCTGATCATCAGTAAATTTATATGCATCCTGAAGGAGATATAATACACCTGGTAAAACCCCGCAACTGCCACATGTTGGTGCTGTTACAATATTTCCACCACAAGCATTTTCTTCAGCAACAGCAAGCGCATAAGCAAAAGCCTGAGCCCTTCTTTTTAAGGATGCTTTATATCCTTTTGCTTTTTGGTAATAGGATGCTGCTTTACGGGAAATACCAAGTCCGCCAGGAATAGTACCTTCGGTAATAATTCCTCTTTTCACAGCTTTTTTCATCACCTCCCAAATTTCTGCAAGATGAATTTTGACATTATCGTTTTCAATACTGAAAATATACTCCCAAAGACTCATTCCCTGATAATTGCAGTAAATCAATATGTCATTGAATTTTTTATGAGGATAAACAGTAAATTCTGCATTTTGCTCATTTTCTTCCTTAATTTCACCACCTCCAACACTGTAATATGTTTTTTCAGAAATTAATTGTTTTTTTGAATCATAAGCTTTGAACAACATTGCATTCGGATGAAAAGGCAGTAAAGTATCTGCTTTCCAAATAATTTCAGTTTTTTGGGGGTAAAAGGTTTCAAAAATGGCTTTGTCAGTTAAGTGACCTTTGCCGGTAGCAGCAAGGCTGCCAAACAAAGTAATTTCAAAATAATCTGCATTTAGATTGATGGCTTTGAATTTTTCAGCTGCTCTTTTAGGCCCCATTGTATGGCTGCTCGATGGCCCGACTCCGATTTTAAAAAGTTTAAGTATTGATTGCATAATTAATTAAAACAGCAAAATTAACAATGTTTATTTATTTTGAGTGTTTATTGGCTAAGATTAACTTTGCAGTTCAGATTATAGCTAATATGCAGTTAAGTAGGTTTATTATCATTCTTTGTGTTGTCCTGATAGTGATTTCTTCCTGTGATAAACAAAAGAAAAAACCTCAACCTGAAAAAGAAAAGCCAGTAACATCAGAGAAAAGCGTTGAGGTAAAAAAAATGACGTATAAAGTTGTCCGGCAATTTCAACATCCGGGAGACCGGCTTTATACGCAGGGATTTGAAATTGATAATGGAATTTTGTACGAAAGCAGTGGTCTTTACGGTAAATCTGCCTTGAAAAAAATAGATATTAAAACCGGAAAACTATTAAAACAGACAGAAATAAAAGATTTTTTTGCCGAAGGTTTAACCATCATCAACGGATATCTCACATTATTATCGTACAGAGAATACAAAGCCTATACTTACAATTTGTCTGAACTGAGTTTAAAAGGAATCTCATTTAATTATGAAACAGAGGGCTGGGGTTTGGCCAATAATGGTCAGCAATATATTATGAGCGATGGTTCAGACAGGATTTTTTTCCGTAATATGATGAATTTCAATACTGAGAGAGTAATTAATGTAAAACTCAGAGGTAAACCGGTTTATTATTTAAATGAACTGGAATACGTGGAAGGAAAAATATATGCAAATGTTTATGGTGTCGGCCGAATCATTGTAATTGATGAAAATACAGGGATTGTTGAAGCTGAAATTGAACTTTCGTCTCTTTCGTGCAGTAAAATCTCAATGTCAAACCCTGAAGCCGTTTTAAACGGTATTGCTTATGATAAAACAAGCCGGACATTTTATATTACAGGCAAGGAATGTCCTGATATTTATGAAGTAATTTTTGAATAATATGGCAGTACTCAGTATTATTATACCAGCTTTTAATGAAGAAAAAACAATCATTAATATACTTAATAAAGTTTTGTTGTGCAGCTTACCCTCCGGAATTGAAAGGGAACTGGTGGTTGTAAACGATCATTCAACCGACAACACTGCCATGCTAATCGAACAATACATTCAGGAGAACAAACAAACCAGAATTAGATATATTTTTCATGAAAAAAACATGGGCAAAGGTGCTGCTATTCATAGTGGAATTAACCATGCAAACGGTGATTTTATTATTGTTCAGGATGCCGATCTGGAATACGACCCCGAAGAATATAGTTTGCTGCTGAAACCAATGCTGAATGGTCAGGCCGATGTGGTTTATGGTTCAAGGTTTATGGGCGGAAATCCGCATAGAATCTTATTTTTCTGGCATTCGATAGGAAATAAATTCCTGACATTTTTTTCCAATATGCTTACCAATCTGAACCTGACAGATATGGAAACCTGCTATAAACTTTTTAAAAGCGATATTATAAAATCGTTAAAGCTGAAAGAAAAAAGATTTGGTTTTGAACCTGAAGTAACTGCAAAAGTTTCAAAAATCCCCGGCATAAGAATTTATGAAGTTGGTATTTCTTATTATGGCAGACAATACAGTGAAGGTAAAAAAATAAACTGGAAAGATGGCTTCAGAGCCCTGTACTGCATTTTGAAGTATAATATTTGGGCTAAATAATTTTTTCATTTCTAAAATAATTATCCTATTTTTGTTGCGCATTTTGTATTGCGCAATTTGCGCAATACAAAATGCGCATAATAAAAAATAATGATTTAGTATGGAAAATCCATTTCTCGTAAAAAGATACATTTCACCGGACTTTTTTTGTGATCGTGAGAATGAAACAAAAAAACTGATATCTTCAGTAAAAAACAACAGGGATGTAACCTTGTTTGCCTTTCGAAAACTTGGGAAAACAGGGCTGATACATCATTTATTTTATCAATTGGAAAAGGAAGATCATATCAATTGCATATACATTGATATTTTTTCTGCCAACAAACTTGATGATTTTATAAGCCTTTTTGCAAATGGTGTTTATCAGGCCCTGACTTCAAAACCAATGAAGTTTTTTAAGACCTTTCAAGACTTTATCAATCAAATAAAACCAGTTGTTTCGTACGATTCAATGACGGGTGTTCCCGAATTAAGCTTCAATTTCAATTCTGAAGAAAGAAAAATAAGTACATTAAATGAGATTTTTGACTTTTTAACCGAACAAAGTAAGAAAAAGAAAATAGTTATAGCAATTGATGAATTTCAGCAAATTACAAACTTTCCGGAGAAAAATACAGAAGCATTGTTACGGACAATGATTCAAAAGCTAACTAATATCAACTTTATTTTTTCAGGAAGCCAAAAACACATTATTCTGCAAATGTTTACTGCGAATAAAAGACCTTTCTATCACAGTACTGAAATGCTTAACCTTGATAAAATTGATCGAAAGAATTATCAAAAGTTTATCATTAGAAATTTTAAGAAAGGAAATCAATTTCTTGGTGAAGCAGAAGCGAATCTAATCCTCGATTTAACAAGAACGCATACATATTATACCCAATATTTGTGCAATCATCTATTCTCATTGCAAAAGGATGTTATCTCCAACACTCTTATCATCCAGACAATGTATGATATATTGCAAGAATATGAAGGCCTTTTTATCAGTTTTAAACACCTGATGACAAGACATCAATGGCAGCTTTTAAAGGCAATTGCAAAAGAAAAAGAAGCTGAGAAGGTATATTCACAGGAATTTATAAAGAAATATGATTTGAGCAGTACAAGTTCCATAAAACGGGGTATTGGAGCTCTGTTGGAACGTGAAATGATTTATGAAGAAAACGGTAAGTATATGGTCTATGATACTTTTCTCTCATTATGGCTTGAAAGACAATAAGATGAAAAACAGATATTTTCTTGAAATAGCATTCAACGGCACTCATTTTCATGGATGGCAGATTCAACCGAGTGCGGTTACAGTTCAAAAGGTTTTGAATGATCATCTTAGCATTTTGCTTGGCGAAAAAGTCAATTGTACCGGATGTGGACGTACCGATGCCGGAGTTCATGCACGCTCTTATTTTTGTCATTTTGATGTTCAAAAACCTTTATCTGATTATTTCCTTCATGAAATAAATTCATTTCTTCCCAAAGATATTCTGGTAAGGAATGTTTTTGAAAACAAAGCAAAGATACATGCACGCTGGGATGCGCTTTCACGTTCATATGAATACCTGATTAGTAAAGGGAAAAATCCATTTTATACTGAATTAGCTGCTGTTGAATATTGGGAATTAGATTTGGAAGCTATGAATAATGCTTGTGAAATTCTTAAAAAGCATGTCGATTTTAGTACTTTCAGCAAAACTCATAGCGGAAGCCAACATCATTTGTGTGACATCAAACATGCTGAATGGGTTGAATCAGAAGAGTTTTACCATTTCAGGATAACAGCCAATCGTTTTGTTAGAGGAATGGTTCGATTGCTAACTGGTACTTTGCTACTGGTTGGAAAAGGAAAAATGAGTATCGAAGCCTTTGATGAGGCGATTTCTTCAAAAGATCGCTCCAAAGCAGGTAAATCAATGCCAGCTAATGGCTTGTACTTTACCAATGCTGAGTTTCCTGATGGTGCTTTGTCAGTACTTAAAAGCTGAAATCTGTAATGATTCTTTTATAAACGATTACTGTACCAATCAAATCCATCATTCTGGATTATAAGTTCATTCTGTTTTATTTTCTTCAACCTCCTTACTACTAATAAGGTCAAGCAGTTGTTTGTTGAATTTTTTCAGTTGAAATAGATGATAAAGTGCATCATCACCACTATTCCTGATAGCTGACAATCGCTGTTGGATTTGCATCAGTTCATTCATTCCGCTAATTTCATCAGCAGTAGAAAAAATTCTGCTAAATTCATTTTCAGTCAATATACTTTCGTTGTATGCCTTTCCTGCAATCAGTGAAAAATCAGTCCATTCTTGTTTTTCGAGCAACTTAAACATCTCGCTATAGCTATCCTGCGCATATTTAAGGTCTGAAGTCAGGATTTGAAATGAAGAAAAAGCGATATCCAAATAAAGGCTAATATCCTGAGTATAGGTTGAGTTTTGCGCTTTTTTAATATTATCTTGAAATTCATTAAGTAAATTATTCATTTCTGAAGCATAAAACTCAACTTCCTGGCAGTATTTTTTCAGCTCATTGTTTTGGGCAACAATCAAAAATGGCATCAGTAAAAACAATCCGAATTGTGAAATTTTTCTCATTTGATCAATTCATAAGCAGATTTTGTACCTTTATCAATAGCAGGCAGTCCTTCTTTCATCCACTCGGGCATAGGCTGGTCTTTTAAATAATAATCGAAAAACTGCAACATTCGGATGCTTAAATCAACCCTGTTTGGCCACTTGGTAAGATTGTGCTCTTCATTATTGTAAACCAGCAGCCAGCAAGGTTTCTGAAGTCTCCGCATAGCAGTGTACATTTCGATTCCCTGTTGCCAGGGAACAGCACCATCATTATCGTTGTTCATCAGCAGCAATGGTGTATTGATTTTATCTGCATAAAAAAGTGGTGAATTTTCGATATACAAGTCAGGTCTTTCCCATAAAGTAGCACCTATCCGGCTTTGTCCTTCTTCGTATTGAAATGCTCGACTGAGACCACTTTCCCAACGTATTCCACCATAAGCACTTGTCATGTTCGACACGGCAGC
>Ga0209835_1001054_pt1 | contig 16148 bp, 14 predicted proteins | sample LakKivwa52mmetaG_FD_184138 | JGI IMG/M metagenome (GOLD analysis project Ga0209835, IMG submission 184138) | Anoxic lake water microbial communities from Lake Kivu, Rwanda to study Microbial Dark Matter (Phase II) - Lake Kivu water 52m metaG... | ecosystem: Environmental > Aquatic > Freshwater >...
AAAAATACTAAGTCCCCCGCTTGCAATTGATTTCTCGGAATTGCTTTGCCGTATCGGTATTGCGCTCGTGATGAGTGCGGCAATGAAACCCCGGCGGCTCTAAAGGCGCGCATAGTTAGACCAGAGCAATCCCAATAGGTAAGCCCTGATGCCCCAAACACATACTTATCTCCGATTTGAGCTAGAGCATATTTTATTGCGGTACCAGCCCTGCCAGAGACGCCAGCGTATTTTCCGCCTTCAGCTAGAGAATTTTGCTGATCGGCATTTTCTTGATCCTCATTTAAACGAGCAAGCCGCTCGCGCTCGGCAGCGGTTAACTTAGCCAGAAGTTTTTCAGCCTCTGCTAATTTTGAGTTTGCAATTGCTAATTGCTTTTTAAATCTCGCCTCAGCCGCCTTTACTAGCGCTAATTTATCGCTTACGGTATAGGTAGTTGCATTTAGTCTTTGGGTTGCAGTTGAAAATTTCTTTAAGTCCTCACTCTTCTTTCTGGTGATCGCTTCTAGCGCACCGGCTGATGATAAATAAAGTTGTGGGTCCGTTGAAAATAAAAGTTCAAGAGATTGACTTAATGGTCCGGCCTTATACTGCTCAGCCGCTATAGCGCCAATAGTTTTATTCATCTGCTTAACTGATTCACCCTGTTGGCTTGCTTGTTGTTGCACTGCAGTTAATGCTTTAGTTAATTTCGATAATTGATACTTTGCCTCTTGGGCACCTTCAGCTGCGGTAGTGGCTTGCTCTTCTAGATCTCTAACTCGACCTTGCACCTCAATTAAGGATGGAGCAGCATTTGCTTCAATTGGTAGCAATATGCCAGCTGCCACAAAAAAGGCCATAGCTGCTCGAAGAGTTAACCTCATTAATAAAGGCTAACCACCGCAATAGGTAGAACTCAACCTAACTCATGCGTAAAGTGCTGAGAATTACCCAAAACCTAAGGCTGACACGCGGGGTTTATGCATCTATTGCTGAGCGTTGCTAGCCGGCTCGCCCTGGTTTAAATCTAAGTGGGGGCACCATGCCAGCAGTGGAAAGATGATTGATCGCTCTTTGATCTTGATCTGAGAACTCAGCAGTTTTGCCAGGAAGTGGCTTTATATTAAGCAAGACAGTAATTACACAATCACTGCAAGCTATATCTTTCATAGTGCAACTATCACAATTGATTATCATAGAAAATAAGGTTATCTGCCCCCACTGACACTGACGGTAGCCTGTGCCCATGAAGCCATTAATCGTTACCGCCAATCTGATTGTTGGCCATGATGGCTCCACCACTTTAAATGGCTCATCAACTGCACTCTCTACTGAGGCTGATCGATTGCGGTTTCATCAATTAAGAGATCATCAAGAGTTAATTATCATTGGAGGAAATACCGCTCGCCGGGAGCCATATAAGCGCACCCCCATCCCGCTTTATATCCTTACCCACGCAAAAGTTCGTTTACAGCCAAAAAATCAACTCGCAAAGCAATTTCAATTAACCCCGGCTCAGCTTTTAACTGAGATAAGTAATAACTTTCAATCTCAAACTTCACCGATAAATGTTTTAGTTGAAGCCGGTCCAAAGTTACTGATGCAAATGATTGAACAAACTCTTATTGACTTGCTGTATCTAACTATAAACCTAAGAAAACAAGGTGAAAATCAGATATCAATTGGCGAATTAGTAAAGAACTTTGAATTATTAGAAAGTGAAGTAATTGAGGATTGCGAATTTAGAAAGTATAAAAAACTAGCCCGCTGAAATAAAAGCTACTCCCATAATTGCTAATGCAATACCAATATACTGCACCCTGTGTAATCTCTCATGCAAGAGTTTAAATGCCATTAGTGCAGTCACAATTGGAAATAGTGAGCCGAGTACGACCGCAAGTGAAACCAACCCTTTGGTTGTTGCTACACCCAACAAAAGATTTGCTATGAAATCAGCAGCGCCAAGTAGAATTAAAATTGGTAGATCTTTTTTAGTAAATCCACCAAAGGTTCGAAATTTTGCAAATAAAAAAATCGCAATAATAAATGTGGTAAAGCGCATAGTAGTCATAGTCATAATTGCACTTGAACTAGAACCTTTAGCGATAAAGTTAACTGCAAAGCCAAAGCCAATCGCAGCAGCGACCGCTAAGAGAACTGGTTTTAGTGCCACACCACCTTTAACCTCGGGTCCACTCGCGCACACTGCGCCAATTAAAGCGATGCTCATACCTATCATTTGAGTTGAGTTAGGTTTTTCACCATTTATAAATGCAATAGTTAATGGAATTAGAACGCTAAGGGATGCAATCGGTGAAACCACACCCATCCTGCCAGTTGCCAATCCGGTGTAGAAAGCAATCAATCCAACAAAGCCAAATAATCCAGCTAGTACCCCAGACAAAAAGTAGTTATCCCAACTTAATCTTGGCTCAAGCCAGGATGAGCTGACTAAAACTATGATTATTCCAGTCAGTAAACCAAAGGCTTGTGAGACGGCAGTTACTGCAATTGCTTGATATCTTTTTGATAATTTGCCACCAAAAAAATCTGCTGCTCCCCAAAGAACTGATGATAAAAGTGCTAACAATGAGGCCATTTCGCTAGCCTACTATCTAGATTTGATTGGATTTATCAGCGCTGCGCTCGCGCCTGCGCTCACTTAGCTTTAACTCAATTTATCATTTGGGAGTGAGTTTAAATTTCGATCAACTAGTAGCGCCAATTTTGGCATTAAAGCCGCGAGGTGAAATTTTGCTAGAGGTTGTTCCAGCACCTCAAAAACTTGCACCACATGCCCTGGCACTAACGGCAGATGTTTTAGAGGATGCAGCAACTGGGCGATTAGTTTTACTTCATGACCCTAATGGACAAGAGGGCTGGGGCGGACAGTGGCGATTTGTAACCTTTACCCGGGCAGCAATTGATTTAGAGATGGCTTCAGATCCACTACTGCCAGAAATTGGTTGGGCTTGGTTAATTGAATCGCTAAAAAAGCATGGTTGTGATTACATTGCAGCCAGTGGCACAGTCACTCGGGTTGCAAGTGCTTCCTTTGGTGAATTAGAAGATAAGGATGAAAATTCAGAGATTGAAATTAGAGCTTCATGGAGCCCAACCTCTGAAACTAAGTTACTAAATCACTTACAAGCTTGGCTGGAACTCCTTGGGTTGACTGCAGGGTTAGAGCCAATTCCAGAGGGCGTCGCATCAATATCACGTAAAAGTTAATATCAAATAGATGGTTAGCGCGTTAATAGTCCCACGAAATGGTCTGCCAAAATTAATCGAAGATGAGAAGGCATTTGCGCAAGCAATCTCAAATCTCGCAGCGGGTACCGGACCACTTGCGATAGATGCAGAACGAGCTTCGGGATATCGCTATAGCCAACGTGCTTATCTAATTCAAATTTTTAGAGTTGGTGGTGGCTTGCATCTAATTGACCCAATACCGCTTAAAAACTCTAAATTATGGGACACATTCAATGAGAATTTTTCATCGCTAGAGTGGGTTATTCACGCAAGTACGCAGGATCTTCCTTGTTTAATTGGAGTTGGATTAAAACCTAAGAAACTATTTGATACTGAATTAGGAGCAAGAATTGCCGGTTGCGAGCGCGTTGGTCTAGGCCTACTTGCCGAAAGTTTATTGCAATTGCAACTTGCCAAAGAACACTCCGCAGTTGATTGGTCGATCAGGCCGCTAAAGAGTGAGTGGCTAAACTATGCCGCTCTTGATGTCGATATTTTACTTGAGATTAGAGATGCTCTTGCGCAGATGTTAATTGAACAAAATAAATTAGAGTGGGCTAAGCAAGATTTTGCTGCGATATTGAAAAATTATGAGAATTATATTTTCTCAGATGAACCTAAAGCTGATCGTTGGCGCAGAACATCAGGTATGCATAAGGTTAGAGATCGGCTAACACTTACAATTGTTAGAGAGCTTTGGCTCTCCCGAAATGAGCTCGCATCTGAGCTAGATATTGCACCTGGTAGAGTCTTGGCAGATGAGGCGATAATTGATTTGGCCATTACCTGCCCAAAGGATTTAGAGGCGGTAGCGAAAACCATTGGTTGGCGGAGTAAATTAGAGGCGCCACCATTTAATCGATGGCTTAAAACTATAAATAAAGCACTGGCGACACCTCTTGATAGTCAACCTGAATACAAGGTGGCCTCACAAAGTTTGCCACCAATTAGAGTTTGGAAGGAGAAGAATCCAATTGGTTATGCCAGGCTCACCCATGCCCGAGCATTACTTTTAGAGCTTTCAAATGAGTTAAAAATTCCCCAAGAGAACTTGGTCACGCCAGAACTAGTTCGAAAATTATGCTGGCAAGATCCCCCGATGAATACAGCTGAGCACCTTGAGTATGTCGAAAGATCCTTGGCACAAATGGGTGCTAGGAGTTGGCAGATTGAGCAGATCAAAAATAAATTAACCTTTGCCCTGGGGCAAAAGGAGCCGGTGATCATTGCCGAGCCGGTGGAAAATGAATCTGAGGTAGAGCAGCCAAAGTAAGGCCAGCCTAAAGCTCACTACCCATTTTGATTACTGACGAGTAACCTAGCCCTATACCTAATAGAAATGGTCAGGGCCGAGCAAATGAGTAAGAACGCCACCTCAAAAACTAATGTTGTATTAGTTGATGCCGTTAGAACTCCATTTGGTAAAGCTGGTTCCTTATATGCCCAAACCAGAGCAGATGACATTATGGTTCGTTGTATTAGAGGCCTACTAGAGCGCAATCCTAATATTGCGTTAGATCAAATTGATGATGTTGCAATTGCTGCCGCCACCCAAACCGGCGATCAAGGAATGAATATTGGCCGATCTGTTGCGATACTTGCTGGAATTCCAAACTCTGTTCCCGGCTACTCCATTGATAGATGGTGTGCTGGCGCTTTAACAGCCGTAACCACAATTGCCGGTGGCATAAATATGGGTGCATATGATTTAGCAATTGCCGGTGGAGTTGAGCATATGGGAAATCACCCAATGGGTGATGGTATTGATCCAAATCCTAGATATCTGGCCGAAAAAATTGTTGACACCGATGCATTACAGATGGGGGCAACTGCAGAAAGATTGCATGACAAGTTCCCGCACTTAACAAAGGAGCGCGCAGATAAATACGCTTTAGCCTCGCAACAAAAAACAGCTGCTGCCTATAGCGCAAATAAAATTCAACCTGATTTAATTCCAGTGGCCACTAGAACTGTTGAACTGGGCTGGGGTGTGGCAACTGTTGATGAACCACCTCGTCCGCAAACAACTTTAGAAGCGTTGGGTGCCTTAAAAACTCCATTTAGAGCTGCTGGCAGAGTAACTGCTGGAAATGCAGCTGGCTTAAATGATGGCGCCACAGCTGCAATTTTGGCATCAGAAAGTAAGGCAAAAGAGTTAAACCTGCCCATTAAGGCAAAACTAGTTTCCTACGCTTTTGCGGGTGTGCAACCAGAAATTATGGGTTACGGCCCAGTTCCCAGCACAATAAAAGCATTAAAAAAGGCTGGGCTAGATATTTCCGATATTGGCTTATTTGAAATAAATGAGGCATTTGCCATTCAAGTACTATCCTTTTTGGATCACTTTGGGATTGCAGATGATGACAAGCGGGTAAATATTTATGGTGGCGCAATTGCTGTGGGTCACCCACTTGCATCCTCTGGCGTTAGATTAATCTTAAATCTTGGAAATGCGTTTAAAGAGCATCCCGAGGTTCGGTATGGAATTACCACAATGTGTATTGGGCTCGGCATGGGCGGCACAGTTATCTGGGAAAATCCAAACTATAAGGGTAATAAGTAATGTCAGATGTAACAACACTAGCTGGTGCTCCTAATGAGGTAGTCACTAATGCCATATTAAGAATGGTTTCCATGGCACCATTTGGCAATCAGGCAGATTTGGCTTTAATCACCTTAGATAATGGTGCTGATCATAATCGACCCAACACATTTGGCGCTGCTTCTTTACAATCTTTATCTACTGCAATTGATGAGGCACAAAAATCAGATGCGGTAGCGATCGCAATTACTGGTAAGCCATTTATTTTTGCAGCAGGTGCTGATTTGTCGGCTATGGGATTTTTAACCGATAAATCTCAAGCTATTGCAATTGGCGATTTAGGTCATGAAATATTCCTAAAACTACATGAAAGCAAAAAGCCAACATTTGCATTTATCAATGGATTAGCACTTGGCGGCGGTCTTGAAGTTGGACTGAATTGTCACTATCGCACCCTGGCTACAACTGCATTTACTGGATTACCAGAATGCTTCCTAGGACTTGTCCCTGGTTGGGGTGGGGCTACTTTGCTTCCGAAGTTAATCGGACCAGAAAATGCCGTTCAAGTGATTATTCTGAATGCACTAAATAACAACACCATGATGAAATCAAAAGATGCACTTGCCCTTGGCGTTGTTGATGCAGTTTATGAGCCAGCTGACTTTTTAGAGAAATCTGTTAAATTTGCAGCAGATGTGTTAACTGGTAAGAAAAAAATTGAGCGTAAAGATTTTAGTAACGACTCCGCTACATTTGATAAAGCGATTGCCACTGGCAAGGCCGCTGTTGCCAAAAAATATAACGGGGCAGAAATTACCTCCCCACTTGCCGCACTTGAATTAATTAAGGCTGCGCAGAAAAATTCTGTTCGAGATGGTTTTGCTGCCGAAACCAAGGTGTTGGCTGATTTGGTTATGAGTGATCCACTTAGAGCATCCCTATATGCCTTTAATTTGATCCAAAAGAAGCGTAAAAAAGTTGAGGGCGCTCCTAAGCCAGCGCTGGCACGAAAAATTACAAAGGTAGGTGTTGTCGGTGCTGGATTAATGGCATCTCAACTTGCCCTGCTCATGTTGCGCAACTTAAAGGTTCCAGTTGTGATTACTGATTTAGACCAGGAACGAGTTGATAAGGGCTTATCCTGGATAAAAAATGAAATTCAAAAATTGGTTGATAAAAAACGATTAGCACCAGAGGCCGCCGCCAGGTTATTGGGCAATATCTCAGGTTCTACCGACCAGAAGGTTTTTTCAAATGCTGATTTTGTGATCGAAGCTATATTTGAAGAACTAACTCTTAAGCAAAAATTATTTAAGGATTTAGAGGCGATCATAACACCTGAGTGTGTATTAGCGACAAATACTTCATCCCTTTCAGTTGAAGCGATGAGTGAAGGACTAAAAAATCCAGAACGAGTAGTTGGATTTCACTTCTTTAATCCAGTTGCGATTATGCCTTTGCTTGAGGTAGCACGTACCACCAAGACAGATGATGCAACCGTTGCAACGGCAATTAGTGTCGGCAAAGAATTGAAAAAAACTATGGTCATTGTTAAAGATGCACCAGCATTTGTAGTCAATCGCTTGTTAACAAGATTTATGGGTGAAGTTACCGATGCTATTGATGAGGGAACACCGTATGAAGTAGCAGATGCAGCTATGAAGCCACTTGGTTTTCCAATGTCCTCCTTAGAGTTACTAGGTCTAGTTGGTCCTGGCGTTGCTTTACATGTTGCCGAAACTTTAAATAAGAATTTGGGTCCTCGTTATAAAATTTCGCCAACTATTCAGCGCTTTGTTAAAGAAGGCGTTAAAACTTTCTACGTAAAGGGTGCTGATGGTGTTAATACCGTTAATCCAGCTGCGGTTTCTCTCCTTGAAAAAGGCAGTAAGCCCTCTACCGCTGAGCAAGTAAGACGCAGAGCATTAGAGGCGATTGCCACTGAAGCAAGAATGATGCTTGATGAAGCAGTTGTCGCAACACCTCAGGAGATTGATATCTGTATGTTGCTCGGCTCTGGTTGGCCAATGCACTTAGGTGGAATCTTGCCGTATTTGGATCGAGAAGGAATTAGTGAAGCGGTTTGCGGATCTCGTTTTCATCCAAAGGGTGTTGCATCTCTGCCTTAACATCAAGGCGAATCTCACTACTGCTCCAAGATACTAAAGATCTCGTGATATTTTGAACTGTTATGCCTAGCTCTTCAAGAATTTCACTTCGCTTTGCATGCTCAAGGAAAGTTAATGGAATTCCAATTGAGTGAACCGGGACATCAAGTTGAGCATCTCTAAATAACTCTGAAATCGTGCTGGCAATTCCACCATGCTTAATACCATCTTCTAGGACGACAACACTCTTATATCTTTGTGCCATAGTTACTAAAGATTTTGGTAGGGGTTTGACCCATCTTGGATCAATAACCGTTACTCCTACGCCCTCTCGATAAGCTTGCGCTGCTGATTCCACTGCAATTGATGCAAATGCACCCACGCTAACTAACAAAACATCTGCACTCTCGCCGCGATATAAAACATCGATGCCATCTCGCCGCTCAAATGCTGGAATATCTGGATTTATTGCACCTTTAGGAAATCTAATTAATGAAGGTGCATCTGCAATATCTACCGCCTCACGTAAGGTTTCGCGCAATTGTTGGCCATCACGTGGTGCTGCAACATGCAACGTTGGAATTATTCCAGTTAATGCTAGATCCCAAATTCCATTATGGGATGGCCCATCATCACCTGTAACACCTGCTCTATCTAAGACAAAAGTTACACCTGCTTTGTGAAGTGCGACATCAAGTAATAGCTGATCAAAAGCTCGGTTTAAAAAGGTTGAATAAACGGCAAAGACTGGATGTAATCCTGCATATGCCATACCGGCAGCTGCAGTTGTGGCATGTTGTTCGGCAATTCCAACATCAAAGGTTCTATCTGGGTAAGCGTTTTGGAATTTATCTAGACCAGTTGGTCCCATCATCGCGGCAGTGATAGCTACTACATCTTTGCGTTCCGAACCGATCTTTACTAGCTCATCAGCAAAGACGCTGGTCCAGCTCTTACTGCCCTTAGTAAGTGGCAATCCAGTTTCTGGATCGACAACTCCAACTGCATGAAATTTTTCAGCTTCATCATTTAATGCTGGTGCATGACCTCGACCTTTTTCAGTAATTACATGGACTAACACTGGCGCGTCATAATCTTTGGCAATTTTTAATGCCTTTTCAATTGCCTCGATGTTATGACCATCAACTGGTCCAAAATACTTCAGGCCTAGATCTTCAAACATTCCTTGTGGTGCCACAATATCTTTAATACCTTTTTTAACTCCATGTAAGGTTTCATAAATTGGATGTCCCACAACTGGAGTTTTTTCTAATATGCCTTTACCCCAATCTAAAAATCTTTCATATCCACTTGTGGTTCTTAATGTTGAAAGATATGTAGCAACTCCGCCAATAGTTGGGGAATAAGATCTCTCATTATCATTGATAATAATGACTAATCTTTGATTCTTACTTGCGGCAATATTATTCAGCGCTTCCCAACTCATTCCGCCGGTAAGCGCTCCGTCACCAACGACGCAAACCACAGTTCTATCCCGTTGATTGGTGATAGAAAATCCCTTGGCAATTCCATCACTCCAAGAGAGCGCAGTTGAGGCATGAGAGTTTTCAACTACATCATGCTCACTCTCTCCTCGGTTTGGATAACCAGCTACTCCCCCTCGCTGACGCAATTTATCAAAACCAGATTTTCGGCCAGTCAATAATTTATGCACATAACTTTGATGACCAGTATCAAAAACGATTACATCTTTCGGAGATTGGAAAATTCTATGAACTGCGATAGTTAGCTCGACCACTCCCAGATTTGGGCCTAAATGTCCACCGGTTTTAGAAACTTGCTCAATTAAGTAAGCGCGAATTTCAGCACTCAGCGAATCAAGTTGTTCAAAAGTTAATTTTGTTAAATCCTTTGGGGAGTTGATTTCGGAAAGCATTGACTTAGTTTAAAGGTTATTTTGTAGATTTTCGATTACTTATTTAGTAGTGAGCGCAATACATACTGCATGATTCCGCCATGTCGATAGTAATCTGCCTCACCTGGGGTATCAATCCTGACTTTGGCCTTAAAGCTCTTTTCACCTGCGGTCACGGTTACCTCTTTAGGTGTTTTTCCATTATTTAATTCTACTACTCCAGTTATTTTAAATTCTTCACTGCCATCAAGACCAAGGGATGCGACATTCTCCCCTGCTAAAAACTGAAGTGGTAAAACACCCATACCAATTAAATTTGATCTATGAATTCTTTCAAATGATTCAGCAATCACTGCTTTAACTCCGAGTAAGGCAGTACCTTTCGCAGCCCAGTCTCGAGAAGAACCCGATCCATACTCCTTACCTGCCAAAATTACAAGCGGAATACCCGCTTGAATGTAAGCACGTGATGCATCATAGATAGTAGTTTGCTCACCATTTGCCAGAAAATTCTTGGTGAATCCACCCTCCACATCCTTTAACAATAAATTTCTTAACCGAATGTTTGCAAAGGTTCCACGGATCATAACTTCATGATTGCCTCGTCTGGATCCATAGGAGTTGAAATCAGATTTATCAATTCCATTTTCTGCTAAATACTTACCTGCTGGTGAATCAGCTTTAATATTCCCAGCAGGTGAAATGTGATCTGTTGTTACCGAATCGCCCAAAATTGCTAACACTCTAGCTTTTGAAATTTCGGTCACAGGTAGGGGCTGCTTTGGCATGCCATCAAAATATGGTGGTTTTCTTACGTAAGTTGATTTTTCATCCCAAGCAAAAGTTTTACCAGTTGGTGTATCTAGGGATTTCCATCGTTTATCACCATCAAATACTGAGGCGTAATCCTTGGTGAACATTTCCGAAGATATTGAAGAGCTTATTACTGAATCAATTTCTGTCGTTGTTGGCCAAATATCCTTTAGGTAAACCTCTTTACCATCATTACCCATACCAATGGGATCTTTTTCAAAATCATGGTCCATAGTTCCAGTTAGAGCGTAGGCAACAACTAAAGGAGGTGAAGCCAAATAATTCATCTTTACATCAGGTGATATACGACCTTCAAAATTTCTATTTCCAGAAAGAACTGCCGAGACGGCTAAATCATTTTCGTTAATCGCTTTGCTTATCTGAACTGGCAGTGGTCCAGAGTTTCCAATACAGGTAACGCATCCATATCCAACTAGATTAAAACCCAATTTCTCCATATATGGAGTTAAACCTGAACGAGCGTAATAATCAGTTACCACTTTAGAGCCTGGCGCTAATGTGGTTTTAACCCAAGGTTTGCTGCTCAAGCCCTTATCTACCGCTTTTTTAGCTAGCAATGCCGCTGCCATCATTACTGATGGATTAGATGTATTGGTACATGATGTTATCGATGCAATTACTACATCGCCATTTCCTACAGATGTGGATTTACCATTAACACTAACATCTACTTTAGATCTACTAGTTTTTTTCGAAAAATATGTTGGCAAAACTTTTTCATAAGAGCTTTTGGCATCAGAAAGTGAAATTCTATCTTGTGGTCGTTTCGGTCCAGCTATTGAGGGGACAACAGTTGCTAAATCTAATTCTAATTTTTCAGAAAATCTTGGTGAGGCTTTCGGATCATGCCAGAGCCCATTTACTTTTGCGTATTTCTCAACTAATTCCAGCTGTTCGCTATTTCGCCCAGTAAATTTTAGGTATCTGATTGTTTCTTCATCAATTGGGAAGATAGCGCAGGTGGATCCATACTCAGGTGACATATTGCCAATTGTCGCTCGATTAGCCATTGGTAAAGCACTTACGCCTGGACCATAAAACTCAACAAACTTTCCAACTACACCATGTTTGCGCAACATTTGCGTAATAGTTAAAACTAAGTCAGTCGCAGTTGTGCCTATTGGAAGTTCACCATTTAATTTAAACCCAACGACTGTTGGTATTAACATCGAGACAGGTTGACCTAACAGTGCAGCTTCAGCCTCAATTCCACCAACTCCCCAACCAAGCACCCCTAAACCATTCACCATTGTCGTATGTGAATCAGTTCCAACTACAGTGTCTGGATAGGCACTAAGTTTTCCATTCACAACTCTGCTCATAACAACTCTTGCTAAATACTCAATATTTACCTGATGCACTATTCCGGTTCCTGGCGGCACCACTTTGAACTCATCAAAGGCAGTTTGTCCCCATCTTAAAAATCTATATCGCTCCTTATTGCGTTGATATTCGATATCAACATTTTGCTCAAATGCATCTTTAGTACCAAATAGATCTGCAATTACCGAATGGTCAATTACTAATTCAGCTGGAGAAAGTGGATTCACTTTGGCTGGATCACCACCAAGATCTGCAATTGCCTCACGCATAGTTGCCAGATCTACTATGCAGGGAACGCCAGTGAAATCCTGCATAATAACTCTAGCTGGCGTAAATTGGATTTCAGTGTCTGGCTCTGAATTTGGATCCCACGCGGCTAGTTTCTTAATTTGCTCAGCGGTGATATTTGCGCCATCTTCTGTGCGCAATAAGTTCTCAAGTAAGATTTTTAAGCTAAAAGGAAGATCTTTAGCTTCGGTAAATTTTGTAATATCAAAAATTTCGTAACTTTTACCAGTAACTTCAAGTGTGGTCTTGGTCTTAAATGAGTCTTTGCTCAACGCCCCGCACCTTCCTTCACTTCTTGAATACTTCTAATTCTAGCCATTTGCTGGTGAAAATCCAGCCACGCACTCGATGTGCTGAGTCATTGGGAAAAGATCATATCCTGAAATGTGATCCAACTTATAGCCAAGATCTAGCAAAGTTTTTGAGTCTCGAGCTAGTGCTGCAGGATCACAGGCCACATAAATAATTTTCCGAGGCTTAAATTTTACCATTTGCTTTACAACTACCTCACCTGCGCCAGTTCTTGGTGGATCTAAAACAATTAAATCTGCTCTTTTTACTATCGATAACTGCTGCGCTACTAAGCCTTGTAATATCTTTACATTCATTCTATTAGCAAATATTTTACGAGCATCTGCAACTGCAGTTTTATCACTTTCTATCAGGGTTAGAAATCCTAGGTCACTAATTTCGTTCACGATAGCGGAGGCAAACAAACCAACACCAGAATACAAATCGCAAATATGATCTGATTTCTTTATCTCTAGTCTAGAAATTACCGCTTTAACTAGCGTGGTTGGAGCTAATTTGTGACTTTGCCAAAATGCATTAGGTGAGATCTTAAGCGAGCTACCACCTACTTGCTCAATCAACTGGGTAGGTCCACTAATACTACGGCCTGATCTAACTACCGATACCTCACCTGTGCTGGACACTGCCACTTCAACTCTGGCATCTGACTTCCAAGTGCGATTTGCTAGTATCGAAACATTCATTCGGCTATCGGCAATTAGACAGTCATTTATCTCGACCACATCATTGCTGCGAGCGCCGTAAAATCCGATTCGCCCGCCATTTGAGACTGCAAACTCCATTCTAGTTCGCCAATGCAATCCATCTAAAGGTTCAATAGCCTCGACCTTTAAATCAAATCCCATTTGCAGTAAATCAATTTTGCCAATTCGTAAAAATTGTTCAAGAATAATATTTCGCTTAAATTCGCGCTGTCGATCAATTTGAACATGCTGGAAATCACAACCACCACATTTTCCAGCATAGCTACAGGGTGGAATTACTCGAGTGGATGCTGGTGTTATTACCTCGATAACATCTGCATGTGCAATTTTTGAAGTTACGGCGGTGATTTTTATCTTTGCAATCTCACCAGTAATTCCATGGCGAACAAAAATAACCTGATTGTTATGACGAGCAACAAAGTGACCACCATGTGCAACTGGGCCAATTTCGACCTGGATTACCTCACCTATTTTTAACCGTTCTTGAGCGTTTAATTCCATAGGAGTGAGCCTATGGGTGTAAGTTGTGCTTTGTGCATGTAGTAATTATGGGCTGCGGTCGCGTCGGATCCACACTGGCGATAGATCTGCAAAAAGCAGGTCATACAGTTTCGGTTATCGATCAAAATCGAGAGGCCTTTCGCAGATTAGGTGCTGACTTTAATGGTCGAACCATCGCTGGTGTTGGATTTGATCGAGACACCTTGCTAGAGGCAGGAATTGAAAAAGCAGATGCCTTCGCCGCGGTCTCAAATGGTGATAACTCAAATATTTTGGCAGCACGAGTTGCTCGAGAAAATTTTGGTGTTAAAAATGTCGTTGCCCGAATTTATGATCCAGGTAGAGCTGAGATCTATCAGCGACTTGGAATTCCAACTGTAGCCACAGTGCTTTGGACGACTGATCAAATTATGCGCCGGCTTACCCCAGATTGCACCAAGTCAGAGTGGCGAGATGCCACTGGCACAGTGCAACTAATTGAGGTTCATCCAAATATAAATTGGTTTGGCCAATCGGTGTTGTTAATTGAGAAAAATACCCAATCTAGAGTTGCTTTTATTACTCGCCTAGGTGAGGCACTTCTGCCAGATGAACACACAGTATTGCAAGAGGGCGATCTAGTACATGTACTAGCGAAAGAGAATGATATTTCCAAGATTGAAAAGATTTTGGCTAAATCTCCTGAGGGTGCAAAATGAGAATAGCTATCGCCGGAGCTGGCAATGTGGGTAGAGCTATCGCTCGAGAATTGTTAGAAAATGGCCACCAAGTGCTGTTAATTGATAAGGATCCAAAGGCGTTAAAGATGGATTCAGTTCCAAGTGCAGAGTGGTTATTAGCTGATGCCTGTGAGATTACCGCGTTAGATGTTGCTAAATTAGATGGCTGCCAAGTATTAGTTGCCGCTACCGGTGATGACAAGGTAAATCTTGTCGCCTCTCTGCTTGGAAAAACTGAGTACGGTGTACCAAGAGTTGTTGCTCGGGTAAATCACCCAAAAAATGAGTGGATGTTTGACTCTGCTTGGGGAGTAGATGTGGCAGTTTCAACGCCAAGAATTATCTCCGCCTTGGTTGAGGAGGCGGTAAGTGTTGGCGATGTAGTGCGATTGTTCTCATTTAGAAAGGGAGAGGCTAATTTGGTGGAGATTACTTTGCCCGATTCAGCGGCATGTTGTGGGAAAACTGTTGGCGAAGTTGAGCTACCAGAGGATGCATCCTTGGCGGCAATTGTCAGAGATGGCCATGTCCTAACACCAAAAGATCATGATGTATTTGCCGCAGGAGATGAGTTGTTATTTGTGGCCTCAGCTAGAGCTGAAGAGCAATTAAAGTCCTGCTTTATTTAACTTATCTTTGTAGTTGGTGTCTTTCTTAATACCAGCCAAGTTGCCCATGCCGTGGCAATAAATAGCGGGTAACCCATAACCAACCTGGCTGTACCGAGTGCATTCACACTCCCGCTTTTATAAAGTGGATACTGCACAATTAATCTAAGCGCAAACATTCCTACCCAGAGCCAGCCAGCTTGGATATATGCCTTAAGTCGGGCTGGATCTTTGCGCCATAAAAAGTTCTCACCCAAAATCGGTCCCAACATAATTCCTAAAATCGGCCACTTGATTAAGTTTGTAACGGCGTATAAGAGCGCGTATCCGGCATTTATAAATAGCCCTGGCAGATAGAAATCTGCTGCATTTCCACTTCGTCTTGAAATTAAGGCACAGATTGCCACCCCGAGTAAGCCAGAGAATGCATGTTGAATAGTTTGACGCTGAATTAATCGAATCGCTGTCAAAATTATTGAAAGGGTAAGCGCTGCCCACAGGGCTGCATTTAAATTTTGTCCAGAAATATTAAAAACTACCAAGAAAAGTAGGGCTGGCAGCCCGGAATCAATTAGTCCGCGCTTACCACCTAAGGCAGATACAACTTTATCTTTATCCTCGCTATGGCCGTGATAACTCATGCGCCAGTTGATCCAAATCCACCAGTTGAGCGCTCAGAACCAGGTAGATCTTGCACCTCAATAAACTCCGCCCGCTCAACCTGTTGAATTACAAGTTGAGCAATTCGATCCCCTTTTTTAAATGAAATTGATTCAGTCAGGTCGTGATTAATCAAAATTACCTGCAGCTCACCTCGATAGCCAGCATCCACAGTTCCTGGTGTATTAACAATTGAAACTCCAAATTTGATTGCTAAGCCAGATCTTGGATGGACTAATGCCACATAACCATTAGGTAGGGCAATACTGATACCGGTGGGCACTAAAACTCGCTGCCCTGGTTTAATTGTTAAATCAATGCGAGTACACAAATCCGCACCAGCATCTCCACCTTTTGCATATGCAGGTAGCGGAATATCTGGATCTAGCCGCTTAATTAAGACTTTAGTCATGGATTTATATCAAAATCTGGATCGACA